>Ga0265293_10003937_pt1 | contig 26902 bp, 25 predicted proteins | sample Munlanlewell138R_FD_192505 | JGI IMG/M metagenome (GOLD analysis project Ga0265293, IMG submission 192505) | Leachate microbial communities from a municipal landfill in Southern Ontario, Canada - Leachate well 138R | ecosystem: Engineered > Solid waste > Landfill > Unclassified | place: Canada...
AATCTGGTACAATAAAAAAAGAAGGCACCGTGCACTGAATTATAAAACAATAGAAGAGTTTAATAATCAAAATCAATTTTACAAAAATGTCGCTTAACTTAAACTGTAATTTTTATTTGCATATCCAAGTATCTTAAACGCGATGGGTATAGTATTAATCACAAAAAAGTATACCGTATCATGAAAGCTGCTAAGCTTTTACAAACTCGTATAGCTAGAGATCACTCAGACAAGAAGTATGTTAAGCATCGTAAAGTAAAGACTACAAGACCCTTAGAGTGTATTGAAATGGATATTAAGATGGTATGGATACCACAAAAAGGGAAAAATGCTTATTTACTTTCTGTAATTGATGTACATACTCGAAGAATATTAAAAGACTACTTCAGCTTTAATATTAAACAAAAGCAGGTAATAGAACTACTATCAGAACTTTTTGATGAGTTAGATTGCCCTAAAAATGTAGTGATTAGATCAGATAATGGTAAAGAATTTGCCAACCACAAAGAGATTGCGCAAGCCCTTGATATTGATTATTACTTTGCTAAACCATATCATAGCTGGGAAAGAGGAGCAAACGAAAATTTAAACGGATTAGTAAGGCAATATTTTCCTAAAAAGACGAACTTTGAAAATATAAATAAACAAGAGATAGAAAAAGTAATCAAAATTTTAAACAATAGACCCAGAAAAAGATTTGGATATAAAAATCCAAATGAAATTTTAGCACAAAAATTAGACGAAATGAGTGAAGTTGCATTTAATACTTGAATCCACCTATTATAAAAAACAGTTATATTTACATTTTCAACTTTTAAAAAACAAAATCATGAAAAAAAATACCTCACTTAAAGTCGGAGTAGTTTTAGTTTTGGCTATGTTATGTTTCCCTTTACAGAATGCTGATGCTTGTACCCGAGCGGTGTACAAAGGATCTAACGGTATGGTTATGACAGGAAGAACAATGGATTTTACCCTGGAAATACCCGCCAATCATTGGATTTTTCCGAGAGGAATGGAAAGAAATGGAGAAGTAGGGAAGAATTCCATAGAATGGACTTCCAAATACGGAAGTCTGGCTGTAAGCGCTTGGGATATTTCTGTGGTTGATGGTATGAATGAGAAGGGATTGGTTGCCAATATGCTGTGGCTGGTGGAATCGGAATATCCAACTTTTGATAAGCAAGGCAGTAAAAAAGGTCTTGCCATTTCCTTGTGGGCGCAATACGCATTGGATAATTTTGCTACCGTTGCAGAAGCTGTTAATGATTTAAGAAAAGAGTCATTTGCTGTCGTGTCGGATTTCATTCCCGGAACCGATAAATTTACAACAGTCCATTTGTCTTTGTCTGATTCATCAGGAGATAGTGCGATTTTTGAATATATCGAAGGCAAATTAGTGATTCATCACGATTCTTCCTATACTATAATGACAAACGATCCTCCGTATGAACAACAACTAGCAATCGCTAAATATTGGGAAAATATTCCAGGAAAAGTTTATCTGCCGGGTTCTGTTACCGCTTCAGATCGATTTGTAAGAGCAGCTTTTTTTATGAAATCCATTCCACAAACCGATGACACAAGAGTTGCAGTAGCTGCTGTGGCAAGTGTGATGAGAAATGTATCGGTGCCTTACGGCTTTGAAATAGAGGGCTATCCAAACTTATCCACTACCCGTTGGCGATCTGTTGCAGATCAGAAAAACCTTGTGTATTACTTTGAAACCGCCCTGACACCCAATGCCTTCTGGGTAGATTTGAAGAAAATTGATTTCAGCGAAAATGCCAGTGTAAGAAAATTAGATTTGTCTGCTAACAAAACGTATTCCGGAGAAGCTTCTACCGCTTTTATGGATTCAAAACCATTTAAGTTTATTGGGTTATAACCAATCTGTTTACAGTTTTAAATTTAATAAAATGCCTTGTCTAAATAGACTTTTTTAACCAAAAAATCACTCTTCCTTAATGATTTCTATTGGCGTAAACCCAGTTGCGGGATATTCTACGCCGTTGTAGCTGATTTTTTCAAGCAACAAATTATAACATTCTGTGTCGTAATAGCCAATGATTTCATCAAAAGTGTTGTCGTCTATCTTTAACAAAAAATAGCCTCTTGCTGTTTTTGAAACTTCGTTTCTGTAAGGAACATGTCCTAACTCTAGTTGCATATACATTATTTGTCCATCTTCGTCAAGTTCTTTTTGAACTTCTACATAATTGGGTAAATCGGCGATCAAATTGCCATTAGGTGCATATTGATAATTCCATAAACTATCTGTTGCTATCAGGCTTAAGTTTGCGTAGTCTATATTTTCCGCCCAATTACCTTCTGTATCGGTAAACTTTATAGACTGTAAAGTTTTTACTTGAATCTGCCCTTCCGGACAGGGGTTTTTATCCGGATGATATACTGTTTCGCCTTCACAAGAAAACAATAAGAACAAAAATCCTAAAAATATTATTTTGTAATTTTTCATAGTTATTGGTTTGGGGTTATGTTATGAATCATTTCTTGGTTATAGATATATTGTACGTTTGTAACAATAATTCCATCGATAGTAGTCCACATATCATAATCGTACCAACCGTTGCGACTTCCTCTCCAGCCCCAGTTCATATGTACGTGGTCGGCAATAGTAGCATAAAAATACCTATCTACATTTGAGTCGTAATAATAGCCTGTTATTTTTTGATAGCCGTCGCCCACCCAGGCGTGTCCATCTTTATAATCGGTTCGGGTTTTTGTGCGTCCTATACTAAACCTAAAAACCCCTATTTTTTTAGGACTCTTTACAACTACCACTTTTTTAGTGGCATTTCCTCTGAGATACACAGGTTTATTATTAATCACATCTGTTTTTATGGTATTGATGTTCATGGGAGTCAAGTTACTTGTGGTATAATCATAATATGTGCTAAAAGCTGATGCAGCATTTTGAGACGCCCCTCCGGAACGGTCACAGTAAAAATATGAATTTACGTTGTTAGCTATATGTCCTAAAAAATCAGCAACATCATATGCCGGTTGGGTATTGTAATTATATGGTGCCCCTACGGTTATATAAGGATGCATCGTTGCAATATTAAACATATTCGGGTGGTTGTGATATTTCATTATTTGCCCCATCGCTACTGCTCCACAACCAACAGGGGCTGTTCCTGCCGAACAATTATTGTATCGTATGTTATTATTATACATTATTTCGGATGAATAACGGTTGTTTTGATCCCACTTTATATTACCCAATAAAGGACCATATGTTTCGGAGTCTTCATCAATTAATACTGGTGGATTCCAGGGGATTAGGTTTCCGTCGGGGTCAGTAAGCCCTACGTCTATGTGAATGCCTAAGGCACTCCATTGGTTTGGAACATCTTCAGACCAAGGGATTCCTATGTCTTCTAATCCGCTAATCTTCAAAAACTTGGTCGTAAGCCAATCGCTTACTCCTTCGCAATCTGTTATGTTTTCCAAATCAAACCGTCCTTCATTTGCATAAGCAAGTATTGGTCGCTCTAATAAAGAAGCTGACATTACAACAAAACCTTGGTTTTCCTGTAAATTCAATACATAGAGCACAGGTTCGTCTTTGTCATTAACCAGCGTTTGAATTTCTTCGAGGTTTTTTTCGTCAACATTTGGTATTCCAAACGATCTGATTTTTCTGTTGTTTTAAAAAAAATTTATTGTAGCATTTTTTGCTTGTGCTGGACTAATCAATGTGTTGCTTTTTTCAGATAATTCTTCCGTTTTTATTAAGTCCACATCGTTTGCGTTTGCACTACAAGAAGCCAGCCAAAAGGAGATTGTAACTCCTATAAATAAGACGATTTTTTTCATTTGTTTAAAATAAAGTGTTCGTGTTTTCTAAATTTCATAGTTTGCTTTTTTTCTTCTGTATTGATTGTAAGCAAAAACAATCTTGTATTTTGCTAATTTACGTTAAATTTGTTAATAAAAAATATATAGCTGTTTTTTTTAAGTGTGGCGTTTGCTTGTTGAATCTACCAATATCAACTCAATTAATAAATCAGCCAAATTTTCTTAGAATTAATCGTAATCCAAAAAAAACCAGAAACTGTAAAAAGTTTCTGGTTTGCATATTTGATGGGTTTAAAATTATATATCAAAACCAATATTCACGCCTAATTTCATTGAAATCAGTTTTTGTAGTTTCAGTTGTAAATCTGGTATGGCTACCGATTTCAACACTTCATCGGTAAACGCATACATCAACAAAGCTTTGGCTTCTTTTTTCGGAATACCGCGTTGTTGCATGTAAAACATTGCGTCTTCGTCCAATTGACCAATCGTACAACCGTGTGAACATTTTACGTCATCAGCAAAAATTTCGAGCTGAGGTTTGGTGTTCAAAGTGGCTTTGTCAGTCAATAAAATATTGTTGTTTTGCTGGAAAGCATCGGTTTTTTGCGCGATTTTGTTTACAAATATTTTTCCGTTGAAAACACCTGTAGAACGATCATCAAAAATTCCTTTGTAGTTCTGGTGCGATTCGCAATTCGGCTGCTCGTGATTCACTAAAGTATAATGATCCACATGCTGTTTGTCGCCAATAATTGTAATTCCTTTCAGGGTTGAATCGATACGTTCACCTTGCTGATAGAAATTTAAGTTGTTTCGAGTAATGTTTCCGCCAAATGAAAAAGTATGTACAGAAACACGGCTTTCTTGCTTTTGTTTAACAAACGTATTATCTACTAGATTGGCTGTTTGTACATCGTTTTGCAGTTTGTAATAATCTACAATAGCACGTTTTGCCGCAAATATTTCAGTTACAGAGTTCGTAAAAACCGATTCTTCTGTTAAACTTTGGTGACGCTCAATGATTTGAACATGAGCATTTTCACCAACAATTATTAAGTTTCTCGGTTGAACAAATAACGGATTACTTCCAGTTGTGAAATAAATCACTTCGATAGGTTTTCTAACAACTGTTGATTTCGGGATATTGATATAAGCACCTTCGTACGCATAAGCGGTATTTAGACTGCTTAGACTATCTTTTTGATCAATTGCGTCATTAAAAAAGGTGTCGATGACCATTTTATATTTTGGTTTGGTCAATGCTGATGACATCAAACAAACGTCAATTCCATCGTGAGTTGTTGAAGACAAGTGTGAAGAAAATACACCATTTATAAACACTACTTTGTAAGTGTCTACATCGTTCAAAAAGTATTTTTTTACATCTTTCCACTCAACAGAGCTGTCGCCTTTTGGTAAAATGTTAAAGTCATTTGCCAAAACAGCGTTTAGTGAGGTATATTTCCAAGCTTCCTCTTTTTTTGTAGGAAAACCTTTGCTTTCAAAGATCTTTAATGACTCATTTCGAAGGTCGTGTAAATCTGTATTGATATCCACTTTTTGTTCGAAAGCCAAGAAAGATGATAATAATTTTTCTTTTAAATCCATAAGCCTCACCCCAATCACTTTTTTTAAAAGTGGGTTTGTAGGGGCATTTTAAAATTATTTATTCATTCTTTTACTCCCTTTCGGGAAGGAGAAGGTTATTTAACCCAATCGTATCCTTTTTCTTCAAGTTCTAGAGCAAGTTCTTTACCTCCAGTTTTCACGATTTTTCCATCGTGAAGCACGTGAACGAAATCAGGAACGATATAATCCAATAAGCGTTGGTAATGCGTAATTACAATCACAGCATTTTTGTCGCTTTTTAGTTTGTTTACGCCATTAGCAACTATTCGAAGTGCATCGATGTCCAAACCAGAGTCAGTTTCATCTAAAATAGCAACTTTCGGATCTAGCATAGCCATCTGGAAAATCTCGTTACGTTTTTTTTCTCCTCCTGAAAATCCTTCATTCAATGAACGCGACAAAAACTTACGGTCGATTTCTAATAATTCAGATTTTTCTTTGATTTTTTTCAACATTTCGTTAGCCGGCATGTCTTCTTGTCCTTTAGCTTTTCTAGATTCGTTGATGGCTGTTTTAATGAAGTTCGTCACAGATACTCCTGGAATTTCTACTGGATATTGAAACGATAAGAAAATCCCTTTGTGAGCACGTTCTTCTGGTGCAAAATCAGCTAAATCTTCTCCGTCCAAAATCACTTCACCTTGCGTTACTTCAAAATTTTCATTACCAGCAATTACGGCCGATAATGTAGATTTTCCTGAACCGTTAGGTCCCATTATTGCGTGAACCTCTCCTGCTTTTACTTCAAGATTGATTCCTTTTAATATTTCTTTATCCTCAACAGAGGCGTGTAGATTTTTTATTTGTAACATTTTTTTGAAGTTTAAAGTTTAAAGTTTAAAGTTGTTGGGCTTTGAACTTTTATTCATTTAATTATCCTTTTTTAATATTATTGAAATTCTGTTCCTTTAAAATCGTTTTTATTTAAGTAAACGATAAAATTATTTGTTTTCCACTTAATTTCTCCTATTCAGAAATCAAGAAATCTAACTTTTCCTGATCGATATATGCATTGTCAAACAAACGATAAACTTGAGATCTGGTTTCTCCTGCCGAGCCTAGCTATTGAAAGAAATTGTCGAAATTCCATATTACCATTTCGCTCAAAACCTTCCGCTATATTATCCATTACAGAACCCGACGCAGATTTTATTTGTTCTTTAAACCAGTAATCAGTTTTTAATTATATGCTTATCGATGTTTATGATTTCTTTAGAAAGCTTTCTTGCTTCTTGCCAGATTTCTAAATCTTCGAATCTTTTTATTGTTGTTGTTATTTTTAGCTTAATGTTTGTTCTGTTAAAGGTTTTACACCATCTTGTAACATCGAACTTTAAACCTTAAACCAAAAATTAACCTACGGATCCTTCGAGTGAAATCTCTAACAATTTTTTCGCTTCCACGGCAAATTCCATTGGTAATTTATCCAAAACTTCTCTAGAGAAACCGTTAACAATCAGTGCAATGGCTGTTTCGGTTGGAATTCCTCTTTGGTTGCAATAGAAAACTTGATCTTCACCAATTTTGCTGGTAGTTGCTTCGTGTTCCAGTTTTGCGGTTGCATTTTGTGATTCGATATATGGGAAAGTGTGTGCACCACATTCGTTGCCCATTAACAGTGAGTCACATTGGGTAAAGTTTCTAGCGTTTTCTGCTCTTGGTCCAATTTTCACCAATCCTCTGTAAGAGTTTTGTGATTTTCCGGCCGAAATCCCTTTAGAAATAATAGTTGATTTGGTGTTTTTTCCTAAATGAATCATTTTTGTTCCTGTATCGGCTTGTTGAAAATTGTTGGTAACAGCAATGGAATAAAATTCACCTACTGAATTATCTCCTTTCAAAATACATGAAGGATATTTCCAAGTTACTGCTGAACCAGTTTCAACTTGTGTCCAAGAAATTTTAGCGTTTTTCTCTGCTAATCCTCTCTTGGTTACAAAGTTAAATACTCCACCTTTTCCTTCTTTATCACCTGGGAACCAGTTCTGAACGGTTGAATATTTAATTTCTGCATCGTTCATAGCAATTAATTCTACTACGGCTGCATGCAGTTGGTTTTCATCGCGAGACGGAGCTGTACATCCTTCTAAATAAGAAACATACGAACTTTCGTCAGCAATCAATAAAGTACGTTCAAACTGACCAGTTCCTGCTTGGTTGATACGGAAATAAGTGGATAATTCCATTGGACAACGAACGCCTTTTGGAATATAACAGAACGAACCATCCGAGAAAACAGCTGAGTTCAATGCTGCATAGAAATTGTCGGATTTTGGAACTACTGTACCAATGTATTTTTTAACCAATTCTGGATGCTCTCTAATAGCTTCTGAGATGGAACAGAAAATAATTCCTTTTTCATTTAAGGTTTTCTTGAAAGTTGTAGCTACTGAAACAGAATCAACTACAACGTCCATCGCTACGTTGTTTAAACGTTTTTGTTCTTCGACTGAGATTCCTAATTTTCGGTACATTTCCAACAAATCTGGATCAACATCGTCTAATGTTTTATTTGGATCTGCTTGTACTGGTGCAGAATAATAAGAAATTGATTGGAAATCAGGTTTTTCGTAATTTACGTTGGCCCATTCTGGTTCTTCCATTTCTTTCCAAATTCGAAATGCATCCAATCTCCATTCGGTCATCCATTCCGGTTCGTCTTTTTTCTTGGAAATTGCGCGAACAATGTCCTCGTTGAGACCTGCCGGGAAAGAATCGTAGTTAAACTCGGTATAGAAACCGTATTCGTACTCTTTATTTTCTAATTCGACTTTTAAGTCGTCTTCTGTGTATTTACTCATAATCGGTTATGCCTTTTTAGTTGTTAAAGATTACTAAACTTAACATCACAACAAAAGTGAAAGTCTTCAAAGACAATACGTAGTTGTTAAATTTAGAAATCAATTCACTTTCTTTTTGAAAACAGTGTAATTAAACGACTGTTGTGTTAGATTGCCAATTGAAGATACATTTTTTTGGCTTTCATTTAAAAGAATTATAAAGAAAATGATTCGCCACAACCACAAGTTCTACCCGCATTGGGGTTGTTGAATACAAATCCTTTTCCGTTTAATCCACCTGAGTATTCTAATGTTGTTCCTATCAAGTAAAGAAAGCTTTTTTTGTCTACAGCGATTTTTACACCGTTGTCTTCAAACATTTTGTCGTCTTCGGAGGATTGATTATCAAATTTCAGTTCGTATTCCAAACCGGAGCATCCTCCACTTTTTACGCCTACTCTGATAAAGTCTGTATCTGGGTTAAAACCGTCGTCCTCCATCATCATTCGGGCTCTTTTTGCTGCTGATTCTGATACTTTTATCATATCGATAAGTTTTTGGTTTAATTGCTTCTGCAAAGATAGGTACAAAATATGATTTTTAGTACATTAATAACAATATTATAACTTTATGGGAGAATAAGCATAAGCAATAAAAAAGCCAAAGTTCTTAAACTTCAGCTATAGCACTTAATTGACGTAAATTCATTTTTTTTATTGAAAAATTATTCCAGATGATATGGATATAGAATAAACAAAACGCATAATCAACACTGTTAGAATACTTAACAAAAAACCATAAAAATAGATTTTTTTAAAGGTAAATTTGTTCATAATCCATTTTACTAAAAAGTAGAAAGGACAAATACAAGTAAACAAAATTGTAGGCAATGAACCCATTTCGTAAAAAAAACCATACAGTATATCAAAATCCCAAAACCAAGTCATTTTTGCTAAAATCCAAAACAGGAAACAAAAAACAACAGCAACGACCGACACTTTGTCTAAATTACTTAACTGACGTAAATTCATGGTTTTTTATTGAAAAATTATTCCAGATGATATGGATATAGAATAAACAAAACGCATAATCAACACTGTTAGAATACCTAACAAAAAACCATAAAAATAGATTTTATTTAGTGTAAATCTATTCATAATCCATCTTACTAAAAAATAAGATGTACATAATACTGCTAACAGTATCATAGGAAATACTCCCATTTGATATATAACACCAAACAGTACAAAACCTGCAACCTCTGTCTTTGAGAAAAACCAAAAAATAAAGCAAAATAAAAGCATTATACTAGATACCTTGTCTGTAAGACTTAATTGACGTAAATTCATAATTTTACATTTTTATAAAACCTACACAGGTCTCATTATTATTTTAACAACTCTATTCCCTTCCGGTCCGTCGGGTTTACAATCCCAACCGCAATGCCATTTATCACAATTTGTACACTCTAAATCATGCCATAAACAAAAAGCAGAAGAATAATAACAACATCCCATATAAGAACCACAACACCCCCAATCTGTTCCACAACCAACTCTACAACTCTCCTTACAATCTCCTGCTTTATAAATTGCTTTATCAGAAATATGTTGTCGAAAATCTGCTTTTGAGATATAAAAAGAATAAAGCACATCAAAGGTTACAAATTCTTCAGTTGAACTATCAATAAAATTAACCAAATCCATATCTTGTTGCCAACCTGAATCAAGTGCTTCTGCTTCTAATAAGCTAATGTTATTTTTAAGAGTATTTAAGTTCACATAAAAATCTTCCTGAAAAATAAAATGAGATTCACCAATTACAAAAGAGGGGCTTATTGTTCCTTCTATTTCACTTCCTCCGTTTTCTATCATTCTTAAATTAGAAACTACCGCAGAGCGTAAATATGCCAATATTGAAAATAAATCTTCATCATAATTATTTTCATCTACTTCATAGAATAACTCATTATAGCTTTCAGCTAACATATAATTTAATGTTTCCAAATTACTCTAACCTATGTTTTTCAATTGGTTGGCAAACACCAAAGCTTTTTCTTGCTCATCATATTTCCATCCATCTATACTGTTGTTAAAAGTATAGTCTAAATCAAATATTATTTCATCGTTAATAGTATCTCGAAATACAAATGTGTTTTTGTGATCATTATTTTCTTTTTCTAATGATACATCTAAAATCCAGCCCTCATAAACAATTTTATATTCGTGGTTCACAATTGGCACGCTCATCACCTGGACAGAATTGTTGGTAGATTCAGCTTCGGCATTATTCATTTTTCCGTCGTCACTACAGGCGTTCAGTCCTAACCCTAAAATAGCTATACTTAAAAAGCTATATACTAAAAATTTTAATCTGTTCATAATATTATTTATTTGAATAGGCGTTAAAGATACGTTAGTTTTTGATAATTTTCTTTTTTTTAAAAGGATTTTTTATCACTTACGTAAATTATAGAAATATAAACAGAATTTATCATAAAAAAAAATGCTTCGGATTTCCGAAGCGTTTTAAAACTTTATTATTTGGATGTTTTTAGAAAGTCAATTTAATAGACCCGTTCCAAGTTCTTCCAAATCCAAAATAAACTTGGTTTCTACCATCAATACCTTCGTAAGTAGATTCTGTATCTTGATCTACTTTAATAGCTGTGTTCGACTGAGAAATGTATTCAGTGTCGAATAAGTTATTGATATTTAAGCGGAAACTTAATCTGTTTTTGCTTGATAAATTAACACCGTAAGAAATACCAGCATCAACTAAACCGAAAGAAGGTAATCCAAGATTATCTTTTTCTTGACGGTTGGCATATAAGTCTTGGTAATATCTGTAATCTGCATCAATAGATAAATTTGGTAAAATTTTATACTTAGCTCCTAAACCAAAAGTAGTTTGAGCTGCATTTCCTACTTTACCTCCGTCTACGTCACGTACACTTGTTTCTAAAAGTTCGCGGTCTTCAGTTCTAATTTCTGTTACAGCGTTTCCTTTATAAACCCAATCACCGATAGACATAAAACCTCTAACTTCTAAATTGTATAACGGTTTTGCCTGAATGTCTAATTCAATACCTTTATGGTCTTGTTTTAAACCGCGATTCAAAGTGAATATTTGCTGACCTACAAGTTGTGGATAATCTGTGTTATCTGATTCAACAGTTTGTGCTGATGATTCAACTCTGTTTGCCCATGTAGTTTTATAAGCATTCACGTTTAAAGCAACAAACTCAGACTCGTATTTATACCCTAATTCTAAACCAACGATATCTTCGTTTTCAGTGAACGGGTTTACTGTATTTCCGAAGTTTAGGTAGATGTTATCGTGGAATGGTTGACGAGAGTAAACTCCAGCGTTACCAAAGAAAGTATGTACATTATCTATGTTATAACTTACACCCCCTTTAATGTTGTAACCAACGTTAGATATTTTTTCAGATTCCTCTTCTTCAACAGTATATTGATAAGGGTCGAATCGAACGTGTGATTGATTTGATGCTGCTCCTTGGAAGAAAGCTGAAAAACGATCGGTTGCATATTCTAACTGTGCAAATAATCCACCGTAATTGATGGTTTCTGAATAGTCATAACCGTATTTATCTTCTGCGTTTTTAGCAAATCTAGAAAGTGCTTTCCATGGGTTAGTTGAAAAGGTTTTGCTTAATTGTGCATTTGGATCTCTTAAACGAGTCGAAGTATTATCGATTAGATAGTTACCTCCCATTAAATCAACTAACTGACGGAAGTGTTGTCCTTGATAAGATCTTAAGTCAAATCCAACGTTTAATGATAAGTTATCAGTTAAATCGCGATTATAGTTAGTTACTAAACCATACCAAGCATGGTTATTTACTGAAGCACGAATAGCATAAGAAGATTCTCCTGCTAATACGTTTGCATCGTATGCACCTTGCATGTTTTTAGTACCGTCGGCTAAAGGCGCTCCTGTTGAACCGATTGGGCCCGTTCCACCACCTCTACCAAAAGAACCATAAAGCACAGTTGATAAGTTAGAAACTTCATCAATTTTCCAATCCCAGTTAAGGTTAATTACTGGTTTGTGGTAGTAGTTTCTACGATCGTTGATTGCTTCTCCGTTTAAATAACCCCAGTTATTATTGTATCTTTTTCCGTAAGCAGCATAATCAGAAATTCTTTTTGCGTAGTTTTGATCGTGCCATTGTGGTGCACCGGTAATTAAGAAGTTGAAATTGTGCTTTTCATTTGGTTTATATCCAATAGACACAAAATAGTTCTGACCTTGTCCAGCAGTCATGTCGTTGTAACCATCACCTTGCCAATGAGTAAGCATTGCTGTGATTCCCCAACCATTTTCCATTAAACCAGAGCTATAACCTACAGAAGATTTGAAATAATTGTCGCTTCCAATTCCAGCTTTTAAAAATCCGCCTTGACGCATTTCAGTTGCTTTGGTTATAAAGTTGATGGTTCCACCAACAGATGAAATGGCTAATTTAGAAGAACCCAATCCACGTTGAATTTGGATAGCATTGGCAATGTCTGACATTCCAGACCAGTTAGACCAATACATATTTCCATCTTCCATTCCGTTGATAGGCTGACCGTTTAATAAGAATGCAGTATTCGATTGGTCAAAACCACGAGTATACATTTGCGTATCACCAAAACCACTTGATTCACTAGCAACATAAATAGAAGGTGTGTTAACCATAGTTGCCGTTACATCGCGCGAACCAACTTTTTCTTCAATGTCGATACCTTTAATGGTTGAAACCGCTATTGGTGTTCTACGTCCTTCAGCTACGTCGATTACACCACGAGCCATTACAACGATTTCATCCAATGATTCGCTGCTTTCATTCAAATAGATAGTTCCAAGGTTTAATTCGTTGGTGTTTTCAAATTGGAAAACTACATTTTTAGTAGTATAACCCATTGTAAAAAACTCAATTTCACCCTGAGTAAGATTTGTAGAAAGAGTAAACGATCCATCTTCATTAGTAATTATTCCTTCTGAAGTTCCTACTACATGAACCTGAACATCAGAGAGTTCTTTGTTGTTTTCTGCACTTTGAACTTTTCCGGTTAATCTGTTTTGAGCCTGAGCGGCTGTACCAGCAAGTAAAGTGATTAGAGCTAAATAACTAATGCTTTTTTTCATTTCAATTAGTGTTAAATTTCGATGCAAAATTAACATTATTTATCAACATTACTACCCTAAATTTCAATGTTAAAAAATACATAATTGTTACTTAACATTAAAGTGTTAAAATGTCAAGCTGAGGTTAAAAAAACTGTTTTTTATGTCTTATAGTTCCAAAATATTGTTGCTGTTATTCACATCAGCCATTAGCTGAGACGGATCAATAAGCACAGTTTTGATTTTTTTTCCATTAGTTTTAAACTTTATATCAAATGTTGGGTAAGCCCAATCCCATGCATCCAAAACTGTTCTTGGAATTTTTGGATATGGATTTTCTTTAGTCCAACGCATTAAAGTATTTGGGATATAAAAACTCTCTTTTGAATCATCTTCATAAACTACCAATAGATCGATTGGCATCGGCATACGACCGATACGTTCGAGTTCTATATGTGCTTGCTGTTCGTCTTGCGTTACTTTTTTAATTCCATAATCAATGGTGTTCGTTGTTTGGGTCCAATCTACCAAATACCAATCTAAAACGGCGCCAGTAACACGTTCGGCAGAACGTTTGAAATCATTTGGGGTAGGGTGAGAGAATTTAAAATCGTGGTAAAAGCGTTTGATACTTTTAAATGTATTGTCCCAACCTATTACGTATGCCAGTTGGGTAACAAAAATAGCGCCTTTGTTGTAGGCAGAAATTCCAAAATTCATGTTGTAATCATAACGATCTGCATGGGTAGAAAGTGGTTGTTCATTGTCTTTTCTGATCATGTAGTAGTAGGCGTTGTACATACTTTGGAAAGGATTTTCATCTTCTTGGTTTTCTTTTTCCATGATTTGTTTTACTGCAAAATCAGAAAAAAACGAGGTGAATCCTTCATCAAACCAGCTGTGTTTACTCTCGTTAGTAGCCAAAACGTGCTGAAACCATTTATGAGCAAGTTCGTGCGCTGTAACACCAATCAAACTTGGTAAGCTGCGTTCTCCGGTAATTAATGTACACATGGCGTATTCCATGCCACCGTCGCCGCCTTGAATTACAGAATACTGTTTGTAAGGATATTCACCAATAGCTGTGTTGAAAAACTCCATCAATTTTGCTGTTTCTGGTTGCAACTTTTTCCAGTTTTCTTTAATTTCTTTATTGTTTTTATAGAAAAAATGTAAGTCCACGTCATTTGGTCCTTTGATTTTATCGTGAATAAAGTCTGGATCTGCGCCCCAAGCAAAATCATGAACATTTGGAGCGATAAAATGCCAAGTAAGTGTTTTTTGTTTTTTAGGAATGGATACTTTTATTCCGCTGTCTTCATATCCATGACCAATTTCGTTAGGATTCTGAAGATATCCAGTTCCTCCTACGGTATAGTTTTTATCTAAGGTAAGTTTTACGTCAAAATTTCCCCAAACACCATGAAATTCTCTTCCAATATAAGGGTCCGGATGCCAACCTTCAAAATCAAAGGCAGCCATTTTTGGATACCACTGCGCCATAGAAAGCGCCACGCCTTCATCAGAATTTCTTCCAGCACGTCGCACCATAACAGGTACTTGGCCATCAAAATTCATAGTAAAGGTAGCTTTAGTTCCGGGTAAAATAGGTTTTGCTAAAGTAACTTCTAAAATAGTTCCGACTACTTTCGAATCTAACAAAACACCATCTTGTTTTAGGTCTTTTACTTTTAAATAACCAATTTCATTTGGCTTCAACTCGGAGATTTTACTTTGTTTTTTATCGATTCCATCCGGGCCTTTAAATGTTTTAATCATGCGCGTGTCTGGATCTTCGATAGTTTTAAGGCGAATGTCCATAGCGCTTCCCGGTTGAAAAGCGTTGAAATACAAATGATAGAAAACTCGGGTTAAAGTGTCGGGTGAATTGTTGGAATAAACCAATTCTTGTGTGCCAGAATACTGAAAATTATCAACATCAATGGCTACATCCATCTTGTAATCTACGTGTTGTTGCCAATAACCTGCGTTGGGGTTATTGTGTTGTGCAAAAACAGTTGTAGAAAAGGTTACACATAAAAGTAAAAGCTTTTTCATTTTATTATTTTCAATAAAAAAGCTGCCCTTTAAAGGGGCAGCTAATTGTTAATGTTTATTTTATTTCTTTCCCTTAGCTACTTTGTCTGCCAGAATCAAAGCGTTGTAAAGGTTAACAAATTTTCCTGAAGTTGAAATGTTTTGGAAATTACGTTTATCGTCTTTTTTTCCAGAAACGATCACCTCTTGATGAACCGCAACTCCCGAATCTTTCATGATTTGTTTTACTTGAGCTGCAGTCAAACTAGGATAATACGAACGGATCATTGCAGCAACACCGGCAGCATTTGGAGATGCCATTGATGTTCCTTGTAAATATTCATATTTTGCATTTGGTGTAGTTGCGTAAATTTGAACACCTGGAGCAAAAACGTCTACGTCTATATTCCCAAAGTTAGAGAAATTAGCAACCATACGTTCACCAAATGAAGGGTTTAACGCTCCAACAACTAAGAAGTTATCTGCAACTTCATTGTTTGTACCTTCGATACGGTCGTTTGGATAACGTTTGATTTCTTCGCCTGTACTAGGATTTAAATCCATAGCATCATTTCCAGCTGCAACTACAATTAAAACGTCTTTTTTAGAAGCATATTGAATGGCATCAAAAACCCACTGGCTGTTTTGTGCGAAATATTTACCAAAACTACCGTTGATTACTTTTGCACCATTATCAACTGCATAACGAATTGATAGCGCGATGTCTTTATCATATTCATCGCCATCTGGAACAGCTCTTAACGACATGATTTCAACATTTTCAGAAGCAACTCCGTCTCCGCCAATTCCATTGTGACGCGTTTGAGCAATAATACCAGCAACGTGTGTTCCGTGTTTAGCATGTTCACGGTCTCCCATTACATCATTATCACCATAAAAAGCATCCTTGATATCAAAAATATCGTCACCTGTTGTACGTCCATTAAACTCAGGGTTTAAATGGTGGTTTAATTGCGAATCCAAATAACCTTTATAGTTTTTTAGATAATCACCAACGTTTCCGCGAGCAACAAGAGCGTAAGCAATATTACGAGCTTCTATTACCTCTTTATCTGCAGTTTCTGAGATGTTATCTAAGTCTTCTTTGTTATAATCTGCTTTCTTCAAGTAAGCTGTCAATTTATCATTAGCTTCTTGAAATTTCTTTAAACGATCTTGAGCAGGTTTTAGTTCTGCCAATTTCTTGTCTAATTCTGCTTTTGCTCGTCTGTATTCGCTTGAACCATCATCTCCACGACCTACGATACGAGCCATTTCTAACTGCTCTGCATTAGCCGAACCTAAAAAATTCCAACCGTGGATATCGTCGATATAACCATTCTTGTCGTCGTCTAGATTGTTTCCTGCAATTTCTTTAGGGTTCACCCACATTTGAGTTTTTAAATCTGGATGATCAATTTCGATACCTGAATCGATTACTGCAACAATAACTTTTTGTCCTTTGTTGTTTTTAATGATTTCCTTGTAGGCACGATCCACAGACATTCCAGGAACGGTGTCTTTCAAAACATCTAAATGACTCCAACGTTGTAAATCCTTTTCAGACAAAGCTGAGGTTCTTGTGGGCAAATGATCTGCAGTTTCAATCATTTCAAGACTGCTTAAATCTTGTAAATAAGAAGATTTAACCGTTTTACAACTCGTCAGTGCCAAAGCTAATAAAGCTGATAAATAAATTGATTTATTGACTTTCATATTTGAAAAAACTTAATTTTATATTGAATTAGTGTGCAAAAAAAACAAAAAGTTACAATACTCTATCATAAAATATCGTTAATACTATAGGTTTCGTTTAATCTAACGCCCTTTTCTGTTTCTTTAAGTGTAATGATGGGATTGTGTGCATCATGTTCCAAAAATAACAAATATTCGTTGGCAACCGCTTGTTTTAGAAAATTATCTTTCTCTTCGATTGTTAACAAGGGTCTCGTATCATAACCCATTACATAAGGCAACGGAATGTGGCCTGCAGTGGGAAGTAAATCTGCACAAAAAACAATTGTTTTATCTTTATATTTGATATGAGGAATCATTTGCTTATCTGTATGTCCATCAACAAAAAGAATATCAAAATTTAATTCTGAATGTTGCGCCAACGAATCCTTAGTGTGTTTAACAAATTTTAGTTGTCCACTTTCTTGAATAGGAAGAATGTTTTCTGTTAAAAACGAAGCTTTTTCGCGCGCATTTGGTTTCGTAGCCCAATCCCAATGTGCTTCATTAGACCAATATACAGCATTTTTAAAGGTTGGAACAAAACCAGTTCTATCTTGATTCCATTCAACAGCGCCTCCGCAATGATCAAAATGGAGGTGTGTGAGAAAAACATCGGTAATATCGTCTTTGTGAAATCCCTTTTGTTTTAATGATTTTTCTAGATTAAAATCTCCCCACATATTATAGAAGCCAAAAAACTTTTCAGATTGCTTGTTTCCCATTCCAGTGTCGATTAAAATCAAGCGATTTCCATCTTCAATCAAAAGACAACGAGCAGCTAAATCAATCTGATTATTAGCATCGGCAGGATTTGTTTTATTCCACAAAACTTTAGGGACCACACCAAACATAGCGCCACCGTCTAATTTAAAATTTCCGGCTTCAATTGCATGAAGTTTCATTGTAATTGCTTTTAAGACTGTAAAAATACTAATAATTTTTTAACGACTCAATTTTTGTTTCAATTTAGAGATTCGCAGCTCTCCATATTGATTAGCAAAAATAAAATTTTAGAGTTTAAGTTTTGAAATCTGAATTTTTATAGTAAATTTGCAGTCATATTTCTACAAGGCATCTTGTCCGAGAGGCTAGGAAGCGGTCTGCAAAACCGTCTACAGCGGTTCGAATCCGCTAGATGCCTCTAAAAACCTTCTTTTACAGAAGGTTTTTTTTATTTTAATACTTTTGCATTTTTCCTTTTATTATATTTACCTAAAAATCATTAGGAATGAGAAAAATTGTATTATTGATTTTAGTAGTTTTTGGCTTATTTAGCTGTTCTTCAGACGCACTTTCTGTTAAAAAAGCCACTTCTTTGATCAATGACTTTATTGGGCAGCATCCGGTTTATGAAAGCGCTAGTATGCATTTGGGTGAAAGAAAACTTCGATTCAAAAAAGACGATGAAGAAATCACAGCATTGAAACAATTGGAAAGTGAAGGTCTTGTTTCGCTGCAAACCAATGAAATAAAGAAAAGATTTATGTCGAAAGATTCCATTTGGGACGTAAGTATTTCATTGACTGCCAAGGCTGCGGACTATGTTTTAGATCAGCGAAAAAATAAAGCCGAAGTAAAAACATATATTTATGTAGTACAAGAGAAATCAGAAGTAGCTTTAAAGCTGAATTCTAAAACTAAAGCAACAGCAAAAGTAAAATTAATCAAACATCCTACTCCTTTTGCGTCAATTGTAAAAGATCGAAATCCACATGCTGAGTTTATGACAAAAGATTTTACACTGAAATTTAGCAATGAAACGGGATGGTACGTCCAAAAATAAAAGTGACTTTTTGAAGCGATTCTAAGAAAACAACTGTTTTTTTTCTATATTTGAAGGTCAAGAACACCGATATCTGAATAAAAACCGCTTAAGTAGTTGGTTATTTGTTTTTTATTAATTTCATTTCGAAACACTTAATTACTTGAGTTGTTTTTGGAGTGTGAAACAAGTAGCGCAAATCAGTTTTGAGCGAATTTTTATTATTTTCAAAAAAAACACAACGAATCTATGGGATTTTTTACTAAAAAAACGATTGCATCTTTAATAAATGAATCCGAACAACAAGGCGAAGGTGCATTAAAGAAAAGCCTAACTGCCTATGGTTTGGTGGCTTTAGGTGTAGGTGCGATTATTGGAGCAGGATTGTTTTCGCTTACGGGAATTGCAGCCGCAGAAAACGCTGGGCCTGCAGTAACCATCTCTTTTATTGTAGCGGCAATTGGTTGTGCATTTGCTGGACTTTGTTATGCTGAATTTGCAGCAATGATTCCTGTTGCGGGTAGTGCATATACCTATTCATATGCAACCATGGGCGAATTTATAGCATGGATTATTGGTTGGGATTTGGTTTTGGAATATGCTTTGGCATCGGCCACAGTAGCGGTCAGTTGGTCGCAGTATTTTAATGAATTATTGAAAGTCTTCAATCTTGAAATTCCCATAGAATTTTTAAAAGGACCGCTTGAAGGTGGAATCGTAAACATTCCTGCAATTATCATTGTTTGTTTGTTATCACTCTTGCTTATGAGGGGAACTCAAGAATCTGCTAGAATTAATAATATTTTGGTTGTTCTTAAAGTAGCAGTTGTATTGATTTTTATTGCTTTAGGATGGAGTTTCATCGACAGTGCTAACTACGATCCTTTCATACCCGTAAATGCAGGAGAAGAGTTAGTTAAATCTGGACAAATAGGCCTTTTTGAGTTTTTGAAAAGTGACGATTTTGGTACCTATGGAATTAGTGGTATTATGCGAGCTGCCGGCATTGTGTTTTTTGCCTTTATTGGATTTGACGCAGTGAGTACAGCTGCACAGGAAGCTAAGAATCCAAAGAGAGATATGCCTATTGGTATCATCGGATCGTTGATAGTCTGTACAATTCTGTATGTTTTATTTGCTTACGTAATGACGGGTCTGGAAAATTATCTTATTTTTAAAAATGATGCTAAACCAGTAGCAACAGCTTTCGCAAAAACAGGTTATCACTTTTTAAACACTGCTTTGATTATCACGATTATAGCAGGATATACTTCGGTTATATTGGTGATGCTTTTAGGGCAAAGTCGTGTGTTTTATTCTATGAGTAAAGACGGTTTGATACCTAAACTTTTTTCGGATTTATCTAAAAGACAAACACCTTGGAAAACCAACGCAATTTTCATGGTTTTTGTTAGTGCTTTTGCCGGCTTTGTGCCAGTTTCCGATTTGGGACACATGGTTAGTATTGGAACTTTGTTCGCATTTACATTGGTTTGCATCGGCATATTAGTGCTTCGCAAAACCGAGCCTAATATTGAAAGACCTTTCAAAACGCCTTTAGTGCCATTTGTACCTATTATGGGAATCATAGTTTGTGTAGTTATGATGGCGTCGCTTCCTGGAGAAAGTTGGGAACGATTGGCTATATGGTTACTCATTGGTGTTGTCATTTATTTGCTATACGGTAGAAAACACAGTAAATTAAATAATGCACCAAAAGTATAGTTGATTAAATAGATGTGTCGCTCCACTTTACTAAATTCTAAAATCGTAACTTTGTTTTAACGAAATTTTCATAAATGAAACGTGTATTAATAACCGGAGCAGCCGGGTTTTTGGGGTCGCACTTGTGCGATCGGTTTGTAGCAGAAGGGTTCCATGTTATTGGAATGGACAACCTGATTACGGGCGATTTGAAAAATATTGAACACTTGTTCAAAGATGAACACTTTGAGCTTTATCATCACGACGTAACAAAGTTTGTTTTTGTACCTGGAGATTTGGATTACATTTTGCACTTTGCATCTCCGGCCAGTCCTATAGATTATTTAAAAATCCCCATACAAACATTAAAAGTTGGTTCGTTAGGTACACATAATCTTTTGGGATTAGCAAAAGTAAAAAATGCGCGTATTTTAATCGCATCGACTTCTGAAGTTTATGGAGATCCGTTGGTACATCCGCAAACTGAAGATTATTATGGAAATGTGAATGCTATTGGGCCCCGAGGTGTATATGATGAAGCCAAGCGATTTCAAGAGTCATTGACTATGGCATACCATAGTTTTCATGGATTGGAAACTCGTATTGTACGTATATTTAATACCTATGGACCAAAAATGCGCCTGAACGACGGTCGGGTAATTCCTGCTTTTATGGGGCAAGCATTGAGAGGTGAAGATTTAACGATTTTTGGAGATGGAAATCAAACACGTTCTTTTTGTTATGTGGACGATCAGATTGAGGGTATTTTTCGTTTGCTGATGAGCGATTATCATTTGCCTGTTAATATTGGAAATCCGAATGAGATTACTATTAATGAATTTGCTCAAGAAATCATTGCCTTAACAGGAACTGATCAGAAGATTATTTATAAACCATTGCCAGAAAACGATCCGTTACAGCGACGACCAGACATTTCATTGGCAAAAAAAATATTAAACTGGGAACCAAAAACATCAAGAAGCGAAGGTTTGAAAAAAACGTTTGAATACTTTAAAACATTAACCCGAGAAGAATTGTTAAAAGAAGAACATAAAGATTTTTCTAAATTCATTTATTAATGAAAAGAAAAATAGGTAGATATTCCAAGTACTTGAGACCCATAACCATTACGTTTGATTTAATCGTTTTGGTTTTTTTGGCTATTGTACTACTTCCAGATGCTTTTCAGCATTTCTATTTCTATTTATATTTGGGTTTTTCATGGATAATAATTTCAATAGCAACTAAATTTTATCAGGTTTATCGTTTTACAAAATTGATTCAGATTGCACAAAAAGTAATCGCTCAATTTTTTATTTACTCGGTTAATTTACTAGCTTTCAATGGCTTGTTTTCCTATTCGTCAGAATACAAGGTTTTGGCAATGTATTTGGGCACAACGTCTTTAATCATTGTTTCTGTTAAATATCTAGTATTCTATTTATTAAAAATATTTAGGAAATATTACAAAGGAAATCTGAGAAAAATTGTGGTCGTGGGAGATGATGAACTAACGCAGCAATTCATCACTTTTGTAACTACCAATCACGATTACGGATACGCTTTAAATCACCATTTTTCGTTAGAAAAATATTCTACACAAGAGATTATCGGCTATTGTTGTGAAAATAAAATCGATGAAATTTATCTGAGTTTAGAAGATACTACTACAGATCAAATAGCAGATTTCATTAATTATGTAGATAATAATTTAAAACTTTTAAAGTTTTTACCCTCACATAGAGATCGATTATCAGCCAATATAAAGGTTGATTATTATGGAGTTATACCTGTAATGCCTGCAAGAATCACTCCTCTAGACGATCCATTGAATCAATTTATCAAACGTGTTTTTGATTTGTTGTTTTCTTTTTTTGTGATTTTATTGATCATGTCATGGTTGACTCCTTTACTTGCAATTTTAATAAAAATAGAATCTAGAGGTCCTGTTTTTTTCAAGCAAAAAAGACATGGTTTAGATTACGAAGAGTTTGATTGCTATAAATTTAGATCGATGTTTGTTAATGAAAACGCAGATATTGAAGAGGCTATTAAAAACGATCCTAGAATTACCAAAGTTGGTGCTTTTATGCGACGAACAAGTTTGGATGAAATGCCACAGTTTTTTAATGTATTGATAGGGAATATGTCTGTGGTTGGGCCTCGTCCTCACATGTTGAATTTCACAGAGAAATACGCAGTGAAGGTTAATAAATTCAAAGCACGTCATTTTATTAAACCTGGAATTACTGGTATGGCGCAGACGCATGGATATCGTGGTGAAATTGAAAAAGATTCCGATATCATCAATCGCATCAAATACGATATTTTTTATATGGAAAGTTGGTCGCTTTTGCTTGATTTGAAAATAATCTACTTAACCATTAAAAATGCTATCAAAGGGGAAAAAAAGGCGTATTAATGATTTAAAAGCCTTATTTTTGCAACTGTAATTAGAAGATAAAGATTATGAATATTTTACTATTAGGCTCAGGCGGGAGAGAACATGCTTTAGCTTGGAAAATGACACAAAGTTCAAAATGTAATCAATTGTTCGTAGCTCCTGGAAACGCAGGAACTGCTCAAATTGCAACAAATGTGGCTATGAGTCCAACAGATTTTGCAGCTTTAAAACAATTTGTTTTGGAAAACCAGGTTCAAATGGTGGTTGTTGGTCCTGAAGATCCCTTAGTAAAAGGTGTTTATGATTATTTTAAAAACGATGAACAACTAAATTCAATATCTGTTATTGGTCCATCTCAGCACGGTGCTCAATTGGAAGGAAGTAAAGAGTTTGCCAAGCAATTTTTGGTAAAAAACAATATTCCAACAGCACGTTACCAAGCTTTTACTAAAGATACGGTTGAAGTTGGGCATGAGTTTTTAACCACTTTAAAACCACCTTACGTTTTAAAAGCCGATGGTTTGGCAGCTGGTAAAGGTGTTTTAATATTGAATGATTTAACCGAAGCTCAACAAGAGTTAAGCAATATGTTGGTTGATGCCAAATTTGGCGATGCATCATCTAAAGTGGTAATCGAAGAGTTTTTAGACGGAATTGAATTGTCTTGTTTTGTTTTAACCGACGGAAAATCGTACAAAATTCTACCAACAGCTAAAGACTACAAACGAATTGGCGAAGGCGATACCAGTTTAAATACAGGTGGTATGGGAGCTGTTTCACCAGTGCCATTTGCCGATGCTGAATTTATGCAAAAAGTTGAACAATGTATTGTGATTCCAACTATAGAAGGTTTGAAAAAAGAAGCAATAGAATACAAAGGCTTTGTTTTTATTGGATTGATTAAAGTGGGAGACGATCCTTTTGTGATTGAATACAATGTACGTATGGGCGATCCGGAAACAGAAGTAGTGATACCTCGTTTAAAAACAGATATTGTTCAGTTGTTTGAAGCGGTAGCTAATCAAACATTGGAAAATGAAACATTGGAAATCGATGAGCGTGCAGCAACAACCGTTATGATGGTTTCTGGTGGTTATCCAGAAGACTATGAAAAAGGGAAAGTAATAACTGGATTAGATCAGGTGGAAGATTCGATTGTTTTTCATGCAGGAACGGCAGAAAAAGACGGAAATATCGTTACAAACGGCGGACGTGTAATTGCGGTAACATCATACGGTGAAAACTTCAAAGAAGCTTTAAAACAATCGTACAAAAACGTTGAACAAATAAACTTCGACAAAAAATATTACCGAACCGATTTAGGTTTTGATTTGTAGTAAAAAAATTATAATTGATTTAATATGAGTGTACTTGAAGATTTATTGTTTGAAAAATTTTTTCAGTTATCTTTAGAAAGTTATTAAACTTATAGGATCATTTATAAGATTTCCTTTTGTTGGCAGACACTATAGTTTAGAGCAATTATCAAATCAAAATTCAAGTGGATTTCTTGGTATTATTGTATTAGCAACATGAATAGCTTTAACTTTTTTATTAGCTAAGTAACAATATCAATATAAAAAACAAAAAGCAGGGTTTTAAAATCCTGCTTTTGTTTTTATAATTTATCAACGATTACACATCATCAAAATCGATATAAATTTCATCGGTTGTAACGTAAGACTGGCAAGCTAAAAGTAGTCCTTCTTCCACCTCGTCGTCCATTAAAATATGATTTGTTTTCATTTCAGCAGCACCAGAAACGGCACGACACATACATGAACTACAAATTCCACCTTGGCACGAATAAGGAGCATCAACACCGTGCTTAAGCGCAGCATTCAAAATGTTTTCTGTGCGTGGCATGTGAAAGGTTGTTTCAACATCATCTACCAAAACGGTTACTTTAACCATTCCTTCACCAGAAACGGGTAGCTCTCCATTAGTAGAACTTGTTGTAAATAATTCATAATGAATTTGCTCTTCAGAAGCGCCATTTTCTTTTAAAACGTCACTAACTTTCTTAATCATGTCTTCAGGTCCACACAAGAAATACTCATCTATTCGTTTTTCACTGTGTTTGTTTTTGAGGACAAAATTAACTGTTGCACGTTCTATGCGACCAAATAATGCACCATCTGGCTGTACTTTTGTAAATGTATAGTGAACAAAGAAACGACCTAAGTAATGCTGTTGCATTGCGTTTATTTCTTCGTGGTAAATAGTTTCTTCAACAGTCCTATTTCCGTATACCAAAATAAAGGTAGCGTCTTTTTTATGTTCAAGTACGTCTTTAATGATGGAAATTATTGGAGTAATTCCACTTCCAGCAGCAAAGGCAGCAAATATTTTAGCTTCTTGGTTTTCTACAGTGAATTTACCTTCTGGCAAACCTACATCAATAAAATCGCCAACTTTTAAATTGTTTTTGGCATAATTGGAAAAAACTCCGTTTTCCACAACTTTAACAACTACTCGTAGTTCTCCGCTGTTTGGTGACGAACTTATTGAGTACGAACGTCGTATTTCAGTGCCGTTGATTGTCGTCCTTAAATTAACATATTGACCGGCCAAAAATTGGTAATCAGTCAATAGTTCTGAAGGAACGTCAAATGCGATGGAAACCGCTGTTGGTGTTTCTGTTCGTATATCTTTTACACGTAAGGAATTGAATCTTGACATTAGATTTTACTTAATTTAACGCAAAAATACAAAAATCTATGTTCAAGACCGATGATTTTTGTCAGCTTTAGATAAATTTTCACATATGAAATGGCTAGTTCTGGTTAAAATCGAAGTTTTTATAAAATAATATACCTATGACTTTGATGTATAAGAAAATTATGTATATTTGCAGCATACCTAACAATCATAAGTATCATGAAAAAGCAACAACAATTATATAAAGGAAGCTTGAATACCATTATTATGAAGCTTTTGGAGCAAAATGGAAAAATGTACGGTTATGAAATCACTCAACGCGTAAAAGAAATTACCGATGGTGAAATGAATATAACCGAAGGTGCTTTGTATCCAGCATTGCATAAAATGGAAGCCGAAGGTTTTTTAGATGTAGAAATGGATCGAGTAGATGGACGCATTCGTAAATATTATAAGTTGACAGAAAATGGCGTAAATGAAACCGCATCGCGTATGGAAGAATTGGAAAATTTCATCAGAAATATGCAAAATATCGTAACCGGGCCAAACTTAAAACTTGAAATGTAATGCATTTAACGACCAACCAAATCAATCATATAGATTATGTTTTACGCAACGATTATTCATTTGAACATTTTGATGATTTACGTATCGAACTATTAGATCATATGGCTTCTGATGTGGAAATTTTGATGCAAAACGAAAATCTTTCTTTTGAAGAAGCTTTACCTGTAGTTTTATATAAATGGAACGATGAAATTTCTTGGGATAGAAATTCTAAATATAATCGTGTTCCTAAAATGGTTTCTAAACTTTGGAAAAAACTCGATTGGAAATACAATTATTGCATTATACCCTTAACAGCTATTTTGTGTTTTGGCTCTATACCTTATAGAAAAGAAGAATGGATGACTTATGCGATGTATGTTGTTGGATTGGTAGGAATTATTTTAGGTGGTTATTTGTTGAACTTGTTTAGTAAAAATAAATTCAACACCGTATTGAGTATGTATGCAGAAGATCAAATTAAAATATATGAAGGAATACTTGTTTTAGCTTTGGTTGTAAACATAGGTATAAATTACAGCGACGGCGATGTATTATTGTTTTAGCCCCCTAAAAAGTCGGACAGGATTATAGTTAAATAAATATAATAATTTTGTCAGACATGAAACAAAGAAAATTTACAAACGAAGAAAAGGTTAGGGTTTTAGAGGAAGCCTC
>Ga0265293_10003938_pt1 | contig 26897 bp, 17 predicted proteins | sample Munlanlewell138R_FD_192505 | JGI IMG/M metagenome (GOLD analysis project Ga0265293, IMG submission 192505) | Leachate microbial communities from a municipal landfill in Southern Ontario, Canada - Leachate well 138R | ecosystem: Engineered > Solid waste > Landfill > Unclassified | place: Canada...
AAGCGTCAAACTCATCAATAAACAAGAAAGAGACTTTTGAACTTTTTTTAAAGCCTTGATACCAAAAATAGAAGAGTGAAAGTGCTATCGTTCCTGTTGATGCAACTTTGTAAAATGGCAGTAATTTCCCTTTAAAATTAAATGCAATAGTTTTTCTACCAAGTTCTTCAACTTCGGTCAAATTACATTCTATTCCTGCTTGATTTAGAAATTTTTCAAAGTTCTTGACATTTTTGTTTTTCACTATATCCTCCAAAATAATTTTGCTACCTGCATCAAAACCAATATATGTTGTGTCAAGCAAAGAACGAAAATAGAGCATTTGCTCTATAAATGTAAAAAAGGAAAGAAAAGTAGCATTTACTTCATTATGTTCTAATTGCGTGTTGTTTTTTACATATTTAAGAATAGATAACTGATTGTTTTCAATGTCAGTTTTTAATGTTTCTGCTCCTTTAAAAGATATTATTGCATTATTTTTCTTCGTTCTATCATAAAGAACAAATTCTATACCGTCTATCTGAAATCGTTCGTAAACAATGGTTTTGTAGTCTGCTTTTTTGTATTCATAAACTACGACTTTTGAGTTAATTAAAAACTCGTAATAAAAACAAGCTACTTTTGAATTGCAATAAGCGTTTAGATAGTTCTTGTAAACTATTTCATTTCTTTGCTTGTCAGTCAAATGTTCAATGATATCAAAAATTGCGAGAGCCAAATTAGATTTACCAACACCATTGTGCCCATAGACTATAGCATTGTTGATAATGCCGTCTTTGATAGAGTCTTTGTTAAACTCATATCCGTTTACATTGGTTAAATCAAGTTCAAAGTCTTTTTCAAAACTTTTGAAATTCGAAACTTTAAATTTTCTAAGCATTTTAAATACTATTGTCGTTTAGGGGACAAAGTTAAATAAAAAAATGATTACCGTAAAAAAATTACGGCACTTTTTTTAAGCCGTTTGTTTAAAGGCAGTTTAGAGCTGGGGCAGGGGTAAATCCAAGGTATTGCCACTAAGGTCAGTCTGTCTAAACCACGAAGTAGTAGCAAAGCTAAACCTATAATATTATAATAATATCCTGTAAAATTACTAATTTATTTTGAATTTAAACTTTTATAAAACTAGTTTTAAATTAATATTCATTAAAAACTGTACTACTTTTATTCATCAAAACAATACCAATAAAATCAAATCGGTTCGACTTTTAAAACTCGAACCGATTTAAGGAAAAAAAACGAAACTTTATTTAGGAATTTACGTATAATCTAAATGGGGTTGTTGTGTTTACAAAAAAAGTGGGGGTTTTGGCGGGATTTTTGCTATTTATTGCAAAAATCATGACAAAACAAGCAAAATATTTTAACAAATTTCAACAAATTCAGAACACGAGAATAATTTAGCTTTTAACTGTTTTAATTAGTGTAAATTCGTGTAATTAGTGGTTGTCATCTTCAAGTTTTGAGCTCTGCGAAAAACAAGAAGCCATATCAGTGTAAATTAGTGGACCTCTCTTTGAGCATTGAGCGAAGCGAAATGCGAGAAACCCCTTTCGACTTTCGACTTTCAACTTATTATAAAGACAGTTTTGGATTATTATATACAACAAATAAAAAAAGCCGCCTTTTACTGACAGCTTTTTCTTTTTTGAGAGTGATTGATCGGAGACTCGAACTCCGGACCTCCTGCTTAAAAGGCAGATGCTCTACCTGCTGAGCTAATCAATCTCAATTATCCCATTTTTGGGACTGCAAAGATAAATCTAAAAATTTATATTATCCAAACTTTTTATAAGTTTTTTTTTATTAATTTGCCAATTTGACTTTAGCTAATTGATTTTCAATATATTATGAGTAAAAAAAATATCTTTTTCCATAAAGCAACTTGTTTTAATAAATTTCGTTTTATAATAAATTAAATTATTATATTTACATTTTGAAAATTTTTATTTATTTTGCATAATATTTTTAATAAAAACATAAGCGTATAATGAGAAATTTATATTTATTATTAGCAAGCATTAGCCTAATTTTGTTAAGTTATAATGCTTTTTCCCAACCTAGTTACGGTGGTAAGCCTTTAAGTTTTACCAAGAATAATTTATCTGATGAGGTTGATTATATAAAAATTCTTCCGCCTGACATGCAAACCATAATTGCAGAAGCAGACTTTCTCGAAAAAAATGACGGTATGTATAGAGTTGGTGAATTAGTTCAAGTTAATATTAATATGGAAAATTCTGGTACTTGGGATTATTTAGAAGACGGAACAAAAGTATGGAGGGTTCATATTAATTTAGAACAAGCAAAAGGACTTGCTTTGTATTATAAGGATTTTTATTTACCAAAACATTCTCAATTATTTTTATATAACAAAAATAGAAAACAAGTAATTGGTGCTTTTGATGATAGAAATAACCCAAAAATGTTCCCTGATTTCTCAACTGAAATTATTCAGGGTAGCGATGTTTTTATTGAATATATACAATATCCACAAGCAACGGAAGAAGCAAATATAGATATTTACGAAATAGTTTATGTTTATAGAGGTATTTCACAATTAATAGGCAAATACGAAGACAGTACTAAAGAGACTGGAGGAGTTGGTGCTTCTGATCCTTGTCAAGTAAACGTAAACTGCCCAGAAGGAGCTGATTGGCAATCACAAAAAAGAGGTGTTGCTGAAATTTTTGTTGTTCAAGGATTTACTGCTGGATTATGTACTGGTTCCTTAGTAAATAATACAGCAAACGATGGTACACCATATTTTTTAACTGCCGATCACTGTGGTGGAAGTGCTTCAAATTTTAATAATTGGCAGTTTTATTTTAACTATGAAGCTGAGGGTTGTACTAACCCTGGCGCTGAACCTGCCTACAATACTGTTACTGGAGCGGTAAAAAGAGCTAGAGGTAATGAAAATACAGGTTCTGATATGTTGCTTTTAGAACTAAACACAGACCAAGCGACTTTAGCAAGCTATAATGCATACTATAATGGTTGGTATAGAGGTACTGATGCAAGTCCTAGTGGAGTGTGCATACATCATCCTTCAGGAGATATAAAAAAAATATCTACATATACAGCAACTCTAACTTCTGCTACTTGGACTGGTGGTTCTCCATCAAATGCATGGTGGAAAGCTTATTGGGTTGAAACACAAACAAACTGGGGAGTTACTGAAGGAGGTTCATCTGGTTCTCCCATTTTTAACAACAACAAACTTATAGTTGGTACATTAACTGGTGGAGCTTCTGGTTGCAATGTCCCTGCTACTAGTAAGTACGATTTATACGGAAAATTTGATTATCATTGGATATCAAATGGGAGTGCTCCTGCCGACCAACTAAAACCATGGTTAGACCCTGATAATACAGGAGCTATAGAATGTCCAGGTTTTGACCCTAACGCTGCAATAGGTGAAGTTCCTGTAGCTGATTTTATTGGAAATCCAACTACTATTACTGTTGGTGGAAGCGTAAACTTTACAGACCAAACAACAAATAATCCAACTTCATGGGAATGGACTTTTGATGGTGGAACTCCTGCTACAAATACTGGACAAAACCCAATTATAACTTATAATACTCCTGGTACTTATACTGTTGTTTTAAAAGCTACAAATAATGCTGGTAACGACACTAAAACAAAAACAAATTATATAACAGTTGTTGATGCGGGTACTTTAGTTGCAGATTTTACAGCAAATCAAACAACAATAAATATAGGCGGAACAGTTAATTTTACCGACCAGTCTTTAGGTGAAATTACTTCTTGGAGTTGGCAATTTCCTGGTGGAAATCCAGCAACAAGTACCAACCAAAACCCAAGTGTAACTTATGGAACAGCAGGTAGTTATAATGTTACTTTAATTGTTAGCGATGGAGAAAATGAAGATGACGAAGTTAAGATAGGATATATTACTGTAACAAGTAATACTGGCGGACTTCATGCTGCATTTGTTGCATCAAGTTATAATATTATTGCGGGAGACTGTATCAATTTTAACGATCAGTCTAATGGCAACCCAAATTCTTGGTCATGGTCATTCCCTGGAGCTACAACATTAAACTCTACAAATCAACACCCCACAAATATTTGTTATCCTAACCCAGGAATTTACGATGTAGTTTTACAAATTCAAAGTCCAAATGGACAAGACACTTATATTTGTCAAGAATGTATAACAGTAAATCCTGACCCAAACAGACCTGTTGCTAATTTTGAAGCAGACCACAGAGTTATTCCTGTTGGTGGTGTGGTTCGTTACACTAATCTTTCTGAAAATGGACCATTTAATCAATGGGCCTGGGAATTTAATGGAGGAACTCCTAGTGTATTTAACGATTCTACTCCTCCTCCTATTGCATATTTACAAGTCGGTACTTATGATGTAACTTTACGTTGCCGTAAAACAAATAATGTTCAAGATATTGAAACAAAACAAAACTATATAACCGTTATCCCAAAAGCAACAACACCACCTGAAGCAAACTTTACTGCTAATTATACAGTTGTTCAACCAAGCGACCCTATAAATTTTATTGATTTAAGTAGTGGCAATCCATATCAATGGACTTGGGAATTTGAAGGAGCAGACCAAGAAACTAGCAATCAAAAAAACCCAATGGGAATAACATATCCTGTTGCAGGAACTTACTCTGTAAGATTAACTGTTGCTAACAACTTTGGCGTTGATATTATGTTTAAAGAAATGTATATAACTGTAACAGAAACAGACCCTTGCCTTGATCCGCCTACAGTAGCATTTAATGCAACTACTAGATTAATTCCTGCTGGAGAAAGCGTTCAGTTTTTTGATTTGTCGGCAGGTTTACCAACCTATCATACTTGGGCATTCCCAGGTGGTACGCCGTCAACTAGTAATGAAGGCTCTCCAACTACACCTATAAGATATACCACACCAGGAATTTATGACGTAAGTTTAACAGTTAGTAATTCATGTGGGTCTAGCAATATTGTGAAAAATAATTATATTTATGTATTTAGCAGTCCTGTAAACCAATATTGTGATACTATTACAACAATAAGACAAGGCGAAGTAGTTGAACCTAGAGTGCCTACAGGCGAATGGGGTTATATAGCCGGGCAAAATGGACTTAAAATAAGAGAATATGCAAACTTATTTGAAGAACACACATTTAGTGAAGTAGCTGCTGTTATTGTTCCTGTTAGTAAACTTAAATATGACGCAAATGATTCTTTCGTTAGATTTTTTGTAGCTGACGGAAATTATCCAACACCTGACTCCATTTTAGGTGATAAAAAGGTTTTCTTGCATGAAATTATAAATAATCAATCTAATCTAATTAAATTTAACCCTCCAATTAGTGTTAATGGACCATTTTATGTGGGATATAGAATTAATTATCCTGACGAAGACCAGGATGGCTTCTCTGACGATATGTTTGTTGTTGGTATAGCTGCACCACGACCTAATATTCCTGCTCAAAATCAACTTTATATGAAAAAAGGCAGCACTTGGCATACTCCTAACGAGTTGTTTGGATTTAGTTCGGCACTTCCACTAAAACCTATTGCTTGCTTGGTTGATGTTGATGAAATAATAGCTGAAAATGATATAAATATTTATCCTAACCCAACTAATGGATTAGTTTCAATAAAAATTAAAGAAACATATTATTCAAGCCTTAGTTTTGAAATATACGACATTATGGGTAGAAAAGTTATTAGCGAAATATATAAAAATGGAATCGATGAATTTACTACTGATTTAAGTGGCTATCCTGAAGGGTTATATATTATCAGAATGAAACTTGGAAATTTGAATCTAAATAAAAAGATTTTGTTAACAAAATAAAAACGCATTAATCAATAAAATTGAAACCTCTGTTTATCTTTGCATAATCAGAGGTTTTTTATAATCTCTAATTAAAATTTTGGTTCTGATTATAGTGTAAAATGAAAAAAATATACTTTTTAATAATTATTCTTGCCCTAGTAGTCTTTTTTAGCTCTTGCAAAAACAAGAAAATAAAAACAGGAGAAGGAGAAATTATTCCGAATAAATACGCAACAGGTTTTGAAATTCAAGAAATTTCTGAAGGATATATATTAAAAGTGAAAAACCGGTTTGACCAAAACAATAATGGAACTTATAATTATCTTTTATCTTCTGATGTTGAATCAAAATCTAATTCAAATGTAATAATAAATATCCCTGTATCAAAAGTGGTATGTCTATCAACTAGCCATTCTGCATTTATTTCAGCCCTAAATATGACTCCTTCAATAAAAGGAATAAGCACACCTGAATTAATTTATGATTTAGAAATTTCTAAACTTTATAAACAAGGCGAAATCCATAATATTGGTTATGATAATCAAATTAATTATGAGAAAATTCTTGCAATATCTCCTGATGTGGTTTTTGCTTTTGGTGTTGACAATACAAGTACTTCAAGCTTTCAAAAATTAATAGATTTAGGAATTCCTGTGGTTTTTGTAAATGATTTTACAGAAGCAAACCCTCTAGGAAGAAGCGAGTGGATAAAATTTTTTGCTTGCTTTTATGATAGATTAAATTTTGCATGTGAATATTTTGATAGTCTTGAAAATAAATATATAAATATTAAATCTTCCATACCGGAAAATGATGAGAAACCAAAAGTCTTAGTGAGCCTACCTTGGAAAGGAATTTGGTGGGTGCCTGGCGGAGATTCTTATTTTGCTAATTTTATTAAAGATGCTGGTGGGGAATATATTTTTAAAAATAACAGCCAATCAGATAGCCAAAATTTAAGTATAGAAGAAGTTTTTACCCTAGCTAATAATATTGATTTTTGGTTAAATCCAAATAATGTAAATTCAAAAACCGAAATTTTATCTATAGATAATAGGTTAGAGTACTTTGAACCATATAAGTCTGCAAAAATTTATAATAATAATTTAAGAAAAAATAATGCTGGAGGAAATGATTTTTGGGAATCAGGAATATTAAATCCAGATAAAATTTTATTAGATTTAAAAACAATTTTTTACCCTGATACAACAAATACTTATAGTTTATATTATTATAAATCAATAAATTAGAATTTTATAAATGAGTAAATCCAAACTAACAATATGGTTTATAATATTAAGTGTTTTATTAATTATTTTGGGAGTTTATGACCTTTTGTCTGGTTCTATTCAAGTGTCTATGTCAGATATTTTCGAGTTTATTTTTTCAAAAAATCCTAAAAACAGCCAATATTATTTATTATTAAAAGAATTTCGTTTTCCTAGAATGAGTATGGCTATTTTAGCCGGTGCTGGTTTATCTATTTCTGGATTAATTATGCAAACATTATTTAGAAATCCTTTGGCAGGACCAGATATTTTAGGAATTAGCAGTGGAGCAAGTCTTGGTGTGGCTATTGTTGTTTTAGGTGGAAATTATATTTTTGGAAATTCTTTTATTTACGCTTCTAATTATCTTACTTTAATAGCAGCAGCTATTGGAGCAGCAACAATACTAGCCCTAATCCTCACAATCTCATTCAAACTTAGAGATATATTATCTATATTAATTATAGGTATATTATTAGCAGGAATTATTTCAGCTATAGTAAGTATTTTACAATATTTTGCAACAAATATAAATGTAAAATCTTTTGTTGTGTGGACAATGGGCTCATTAACAGCAAGTTCATCTAAAGATTTAACACTTGCAATTCCTATCATACTTTCTTTTATATTATTAGCTTTTTTATTATCAAAAAGTTTAAATTTAATGCTACCTGGTGAAAGCTTCGCGAAAACTATGGGAGTAAATATAAAACTTTTAAGAATACTCAGCTTTTCGGCAGTTAGTATTTTAACCGGAGTTATTACAGTTTATTGTGGTCCTATTGGTTTTGTCGGAATTGCAGTTCCACATATTAGCAGATGGATTTTTAATACATCAAATCATTTTGTGTTAATACCTGCAACTGCACTTTTAGGAGGAATTTTTATGTTATGTGGAGATATTTTAAGCAATCTGTTTACTACAAATGGCAATTTACCCATAAATGCTGTAACAGCAATATTAGCAAGTCCGTTTATTATTTGGGTTGTGTTTAAAAATAAAAGAACTTTTGTGTAATGATAAATTCAATTTTAAAAATAAATAATTTAGAATTTGGTTATAAAACACCTCTTTGCAAAGCTGTAAACATATCGGCTGAAATCGGAGATTTAATATGTCTCGTTGGCCTAAACGGAAGCGGTAAATCAACATTTTTAAACACAATATCAGGAATTTTAAAACCACTTTCAGGAGAAATTTTTATAAATAAACAAAATATTAAAAACCTAAGCTTAAACAAAAAATCCCAACTAATTAGTTATGTGCCAACAAGAATTGATTTTACAGCAAATTTAACAGTTAGAGAATTAGCCGAAATGGGAAGAAGTCCTTATACAAATATTTTTGATAAAAAATCTAAATCAGATATAGAATTGGTTGAAAATATTTTAAATGATTTTGATTTATTAAAACTACAAAACCGGCAAATTTGGAGTTTGAGCGATGGGGAAAAACAAAAAGCAATGATAGCCAGAGCCTTAGTTCAAGAAACGCCAATTATTGTTTTAGACGAACCAAGTGCATTTCTTGATTATAAAATGAAATCCCGATTTTTGGCAAAACTCAAAGAAATAAGTAAAACAAAATCTTTAATTTTTTCTAGTCACGACATTGAAACAGCCACAAAATTTGCCACAAAAATATGGTTTATTAATGAAGAAAAACTTGAAATTCTTAGCCCTAAGGAATTTATAGAAAAATACTATTTTACAAATTAATTATAATTCTTTTTATTAGGAAAATTATTATAAAAATTAAACTATATTTGCACGTAATTTGTTATTAGAAAAGAAAAGAAACTTTTATATCTTTATGAAAAAGCTAAAATTAATCTGCATAATTTTTATAATATCATGCAACTTAGGAAGTTTTGCACAAAAATATACCATTAGCGGTTATGTTACAGACAAAACTTCCGGAGAGCAGATATACAGTGCCAATGTTTACGACATACGTACAAAGCAAGGTACAACAAGCAACGAATATGGTTATTTTAGCTTAACTTTAAATGCTGATTCTGTAAGTCTTAGTGTTTCATTTGTTGGTTATGCGGCTTTTACAAGCAATTTATACTTAAATTCAGATTTAAACTTAAATATACAATTAGATCCGGATATGATGTTGGCAGAAGTGATAATTTTAGATAAAAAATCGGATGAAATTGTAAAAAGCACACAAATGAGTTTGATAGAAATGCCAATTCATCAAATAAAAGCTTTACCCGTTTTACTTGGCGAAGCAGATGTTCTAAAATCTTTACAATTAATGCCTGGAGTACAGTCAGGGTCGGAGGGAAGTAGCGGTTTATATGTTCGCGGTGGCGGTCCAGACCAAAATTTAATATTATTAGACGGAGTACCTGTTTACAATGCCTCACATTTGTTTGGTTTCTTTTCTGTTTTTAATACTGATGCTATTTCAAATGTAAAATTAATTAAAGGCGGTTTTCCAGCTCGCTATGGTGGAAGGTTATCTTCGGTTTTAGATATTAGAATGAAAGAGGGAAATTTGAAAAAATTTAGTGGCGAAGGTTCTATAGGAAATATTTCATCAAAATTTACTTTTGAAGGACCTATAGTAAAAGATAAAGCTTCATTTATAATTTCGGGAAGAAGAACATATATAGATATTTTAGCCGCACCACTAATTAAAATTGTAAATGATGCTTCAGGTGGTCCAGGAAAATTTAGAGCAGGATATTATTTCTATGATGCTAATGCAAAAATAAATTATAAAATTTCAGATAAAGATAGAGTGTATTTAAGTTTTTACGCAGGTAAAGACAAGGCTTATACAAGATCAAAGGAAACTTATGTTTATAATGATACTACAAATGCAGAAAATGTGAATTTTAACTTAAATTGGGGAAATATAACAAGTGCTCTGCGGTGGAATCATGTGTTTCATAAAAAACTTTTTGCAAATCTTACTGCTGTATATAGTAAATATGAATTTGAAACAATTCAAAAATATCAACATTTAGTTGGAAAAAGAACTGAAGAAGAATATTTATTTAATTATTTATCGGGAATTGACAATGTTGGCACAAACTTAGATTTTGATTACAGCCCTCTACCAAAACATTCTGTAAAATTTGGAGCTAATTATTTATATCATACTTTTAGCCCTGGAGGAACAACTTTTTCAATGAGCTATGACCAAGAAAATATAACTATGGACTTTTCAAATAAAAAGATTTATGCCAACGAGTTTTATATTTATGCCGAAGATTCATGGGATGCCACTGCTTTATTAAAATTAAATTTTGGAGCTCACTATTCTGGATTTTCCGTGCAAAAAAGATTTTATCAATCTGTTCAACCAAGAGTTTCTGCAAGATTTTTAATTAATGAGAAAATGTCTTTAAAAGCCGCTTACTCACATATGTCGCAGTATATACATTTATTAACTAATGCAAGTATTGGATTACCAACAGATTTATGGCTTCCATCAACTGATTCTGTTCAGCCCGAGCTATCAAAACAAGCTGCTTTAGGATTTGTATATAATATCAATAATAATTGGGATTTAAGCATAGAAGGATATTATAAAACTTTGAACAATTTAATAGAATATAAAGAAGGAGCAGGATTTTTTCAATTAGCACAAAATTGGGAATCAAAACTTGAAATTGGAGAAGGATATGCTTATGGTTCAGAAATTTTATTAAGAAAAAACTATGGAAAACTCACAGGTTGGCTTGGCTATACACTGTCTTGGTCCTGGAGAAAATTTGAAAATATAAATTTTGGAAACAAATTTCCTTATAAATATGATAGAAGGCATGATGTTTCCTTAGTATTATTGTATGAGTTCAACGAAAAAGTGGATATGGGATTAACTTGGGTTTATGGCACAGGAAATGCTGTTACCCTAGGTGTGGCTAGATATTCAGGATTAAGTTTGGAAAATTATTGGTCATATTATCAAGCAATTGAATATTTTAATGGAAGAAATTCCTATAGAATGCCGTCTTATCATAGATTAGATTTAAGCATAAATTTAAAGAAAAAAACAAAATGGGGAAATCAAACTTGGAGTTTTGGTTTATACAACGCTTATAGTCGTCAAAATCCTTTCTATTTATACTTCGGATACGATAATAGCAAAAGAGTGCTTAAACAAGTAAGCTTATTCCCAATTATTCCGTCAGTAAGATATGCTTTTAAATTTTAAAAATTAAAACAAATGAAAACAAATATTTTTAAATACTCTTTAATATTTATAATATTTACAAGTATAGTTTTTATTATAGCTTGTGAAAAAACTATTGAAATTGATATTGAAGACACAAAACCAAAATTAGTTTTAAATGCAGAATTAAATCCCGACTCTACAATTAAAGTAAATATAACCCGAAGCAGACATATCCTCGATAACGCAATGATTACAAACGTTGAAGACGCTCAAGTAAAAATTTACGAAGACGAAATTTTTATTGGAAATTTAATTTATGATAAAAATGGAAATTACCGTTTAAACTATAAACCAAAAAAAGGTAAAAACTATAAAATTATTGTTGAGCATCCAAATTATGAAACAGTAAAAGCTACAAGTTTTATAATAAGCAAAATAGAAAATATATCTATAGATACTTCAAGCACTTACGATGAATATGGAAATAGTATTACAAATTTAAACATAAAATTTAAAGACCCTGCAAATGAAAAGAACTATTATATGCTAAAACTTCGCGATAAGTATAAAACGGAGATATGGGATTATTCAATTATTGTTATAGACACTATTTATACAGGACCAGACACTACAATTGTAAATATTAGCCAAGGGGCTTTTACTTATGAATACAGTACGGAAGTAGTATATTTTAGTTCTAATGATATAAATTTAGATGAGGATAATTATTTTGCAGGTGTTTTAGCAATTTCAGATGAGTTGTTTGATGGTAAAGAATATTTATTAAAAACAAGTTTTGATGCAAATTACACATATTATTCTACCGACACTTCATTGATATATATTGATTTTTATTCAATTAGTCAAGATTATTACAAATATATAAAATCAAGAAATAAATATACTTATTCTGTTGGCGACCCTTTTTCAGAGCCAGTGATGGTTTTTACAAATGTGGAAAACGGTTTAGGAATTTTAGGCTCAGCCCATGCTAATACTGATTCTATACTAATTAAAAGAAAAAATTATTTTTATTATGAATAAGGAAACCAAAATAAATATCACCCGTACTATTTTAGAGATAAAAAATGAAAATCTGAAGCCTTATATTTATGATTATTGGGTATATATTACCACGGGAGAAACTCATTTGTTTTCTGCAATCACAACGCCGCCACTAGGATACCCAACTATTCAATTTGTCTTGGGTAATTATAAAGGTTTTTACCAGCTTAAAAATAAAAATATAAAATCACTAATTACTGGACAATACGCAAGACATGTTACACTTTCTCCAAGTTCTAAAATGGGACTGATTATTGTAAACTTTAAACCATACGGGTTTTATAATTTTTTTGGAAAAACCCCACCTAGTGGAAAACAGGACACTATAGAAGGAGCTGTGTTTTTTGGGGAAGAATCTATAAATAATATAGTCGAAAAAATGTCAAATTCAAAAAATAGAAATGATTTAATAGACTATTTGGAGGGTTTTTTACTTGAAAACCAAAAGAAGAATATTAAAAAACATGATTTCTTTGATAGTTTAGTTGATGATATATACGATAAAAATGGACTTATTAACTTGGACTTACTTATAAATGGAAAGTTTTCAATAAGAACTTTACAAAGATATTTTTCAAAGGTAATTGGAATTAGTCCTAAAACATTTTCCAGAATACTAAGACATAAATATATTATTCAGCTAATGTACACTAATCCGGAGATTACATGGAACGACCTTAGTTTTCAAGGATATTATTTTGACCAATCTCATTTTATTAAAGATTTTAATGATTTTACCAAATTTAAACCTACAGACTATAATTGTCTTAAAACATCTGTAATTTCCGAATTATTTAAGTAATTTTAATTTAATTAAAAAACTAAGTTTTGTCGCATTTTTACAATAATTCATCTCTTTTTATTTTTTTATTTGTAGAACATTTCATAATAGATTTGTAAGTTCACGCTTTTCTCAAAAAACAGCCTCAGTTTTCCCAAAATTGAGGCTTTTTGATAATAAATCATTAGATTAAATCGCGAAAGAAGTAATAAAGTTTGCAGTGGAATAAAAAACTTATCAATTTTATTTATATTAAAACCTAAAAAACAATATTTAAAGCAAAATCATAAAGTTTTATTCTAATTATTTTGACTTTTTATTTTTTAAAATTAACTTGCAAAAAAAATATTATATGCTAAACCAAGAAGATATTAATTATTTAAAAAGTTTTAAAATTCATAAAACTTTAATTGATGAGCAAATTAGATTATTAAATAAAAGTGATTCTTTTTTGAATATTTATGATTTTGCAAGTATAAAAAATGGAATTAAACAAATTGAAAATCCTCAAATTTATGAAGATATATTTAATAAAAAATCTGAAAATTATAAATTAGCTAAGTTTGTGCCAGCTTCGGGTGCAGCAACAAGAATGTTTAAAAGATACATCACTTATAATTTAGAGCCTAATCTTAAAAACTTAAACGATGGAGATTTTTATTCTGTAAAAAATGGCTTGAAAAACATTAAAAATTTTGCTTTTTATAAAAAATTAAAATCCTTATGCACAGAGCCTGAGAATTTGGAAGAAATTGTTGAAAAAATTCTCTATTCTGGCTTAAATTATGCAAATTTACCCAAAGGATTATTAGATTTTCATAACTACCCCGACTCGCCACGAACAGCTTTTGAAGAACATTTACATGAAGCCAACTTGCTTGCAAAAAAACCTGAAAATTTTGATATACATTTAACTGTATCACCAGAGTTTTTACTAGATTTTCATACAAAGCTTGAAGAAATTAATGAAAAAACAAAATATAATTTCAATCTCAGTTTTTCTGAGCAAGAAGTATCAACTAATACAATTTCCACTTATGCAAACGGTGATATTGTTAGGAATAACAAGGGCGATGTTTTGCTTAGACCAGGTGGACACGGCTCTTTGTTAACAAATTTAAATAAACTTAATGCAGATATTATTTTTATAAAAAATATAGACAATCTTACTCATGGAGATTATTTAGAAGAAACTATTTTATGGAAAAAAGTATTAGCAGGAGTATTAATTGAAATTGCAGAAAAAATAAAAGAAATTCATTTTAATATTAAAAATAATTTTTCAAAAGATGTTTTAGATAAAGCAAAAGAATACTTAGAAAAACAAACAAACGCAATTTTTGAAAATTCAGAAAATCTAAAAACAGATATTTTAAATTATATAAACCGCCCAATACGGGTTTGTGGAATGGTTAAAAATACCGGCGAACCTGGTGGTGGACCTTTTTGGGTAAAAGATAAAAATGGAAAAATAAGCTTACAAATTGTAGAAAAAGCTCAAATAAATCTAGAAATACCCGAACAAGCTGATTATTTCGCCAATTCAAGTCATTTTAATCCTGTGGATTTAGTTTGTTATGTAAAAAATCCTGAAGGAGAAAAATTTGAGCTTAAAAATTTTGTTGATAAAGATTCTAGTTTTGTTTCAGAAAAAACCCATCAGGGCAAAAATATAAAAGTTTTAGAACACCCAGGTTTGTGGAATGGCTCAATGTCCGATTGGATAAGTGTTTTTGTTGAATTGCCACTTATTACTTTTAACCCGGTAAAAGAGCTAAACGATTTGCTAAGAAAAGAACATCAAGCAAAATAAAAATTGAATGGAAAAACAAAAAACTAAGAAAAAATTTTAAAATTTACTTTGAGACAATTTTTCTATGTTAAATCTATAAGCCAAAGAAAAAACATGAGAGTAAAGTGCTATACTTTGGTTTCCAATATCAGTAAAAGCATAATCTATTTTTAATCCAAAAACATTTACACCAATTCCAATATTAGGTTGCCAAGAAGTTGAGTAAGTATTGTCAAACTCAGGAATTTGTTGAAAATTATTAACACCTGCTCTGGCAAAAACCATATTTCTAAACGAAACTTCTAAACCAAAAGAGGGGTCTATACTAATTAAATTAGTTTTTATAAGAGTATTTCTTTTTCCATCGCTGGTATTAACAAGGCCCAATTCTCCATAAATAGAAAAATCATCATTTATATTAAATAAATATCCTGCGGCTAAAAGTAAACGAGGTAAAGTAATTTCTAATCCATTTTCAGGAATTTCGTTTCCTGTAGCTTCAAAAACATCGCGTAAAAGCTCTTGATTAAATTTCCAAGCATTAAAAGTTGTACTAATATCTCTAAAATTTGCTCCAAACTTCCAATTTTTATAATGATACATTGCTGAAGCGTCTATACCAAAACCCCAAGCATTTGCAAATTCTCCAACATTTCGTTTAATTACTTTTGCATTTCCACCAATACTTAAACCATCTATAGGTAATTTGTGAGAATATGAAAATAAAAAAGCGTAATCAGCAACCGAAAACGAAGAAATTCTGTCGTATCTTATATTTCCATCACTATCAATAAGGTCTAAGGTATTTGGAATATCATCAACTCCAAAACGGATCATGGATAAAGCCAAAGCAGATTTGTCATCAATTTTGTATGAAGCTCCTAAAAAATCGTATTTTGCTATTCCTGCAAAATATTCTGAGTGCATTGCACCAATTTCTATTTTTTTGTCTAATTTGTACAACCCTGCCGGATTCCAATAAGTTGCATTAATATCTTCGCTTGAAGCAACAACAGAGTTTCCCATTCCTAATGCTCTGGCTCCTACGCCAATAGCCATAAACTCATTACTGTATTTTGGAGCAATTTGTGCTTTAAGATTAAGACTAAAAATTAGCAAAAACAAAAATATATTTAATGTAAATTTCATTTCAATTTTTTTATTTAACAAAATAACATAATAAAATGTTATTTATTGCAAGTTTTAACAAAAAACTTCAATATTTTTGTGTCAAAATTAAATAATTTTTTAAGATTTAAAAAAACACTAAAATGAAAGTCTATAAATCCATTCCTTCCTTAATAAGTTCAGGAAATTTAGTTTGTGGTGCAATTGCAATATTTTTGAGCTTTTCAAACAATTTAGAATTTGCAGTTTATTTTATATTACTAGCTTCTGTTTTTGATTTTTTTGATGGATTTGCTGCGAGAAAACTAAATGCAGTTTCTGAATTTGGTAAGCAATTAGATTCTCTTGCTGACTTAATAAGTTTTGGTTTTGCCCCAACAGCAATGATTTATGTTTTTATTGAAAATAATGACATTCTACCAGAATATTTTTCATATTTATCAATTTTATTGGTTTTGTTTGTAGCTTTTAGGCTTGCTAAATTCAATATAGACGAAAGTCAAAGCACTGAATTTAAGGGACTTGCCAGTCCGGCTATGGCTTTGTTTATTGTCGCCGTGGTATATCCAAAAAACTTTGGTTTGCTTTCAACTCAGTCAATATTTTTAAATAAAATTTTTATTATTGTAAGTCTTGTTATTTTACCAATATTAATGGTTTCTAATATCAAGTTATTTTCACTAAAAATTCAAAGTCTAAGTTTTAAAAATATAATTTGGCAAGTAGCATTATTAATTTCTGGGATTTTATTGTTAATAATATTTGGAATAAATGGTTTAGCATATCTAATAATTTTATATCTTGCACTCTCAATTTTAAAAAATTTGATAACTAAAAAAACTATATAAAAATGAAATTTTTAGCACAAATAAACATCATGCCACAAAAGGCATTATTAGATCCACAAGGAAAAGCTGTTATGAGTTCTGCCAAAAAAATAGGCTTTGATACTGTAAATAATATTAGGATTGGTAAACATATAGAAGTAGAAATTGAAGCAAAAGACAAACAAAATGCTGCTGATTTGATAGATGATTTATGTAAGAAAATCCTTACAAATCCTATTGTAGAGTCTTATAATTTTAATTTATTTGAAATTTAAAATATTTTTTGCAAATAATAAATTAGTTTGTATATTTGCACACCAAAATTATGGTGAGTGTAGCTCAGTCGGTTAGAGCATCGGATTGTGGTTCCGGGGGTCGTGGGTTCGAATCCCATCATTCACCCTAAAAAAGAAAAAGCTTTGCTAAAACGGAGCTTTTTTTATTTATTAATCACAAAATAGAAAAAATACACTAATCTTCATCATTATCATGTGTAATATCTGGTTTAATAAATATTTTTCCAATTCCTTTTCCAATATTTTCAATTGCTTCAATACCTTTTGTTAAAGGATTATTTGCAAGATCTTCAAATTGGCTTATCGAAGAGTCTATTTGCTGAGGAAAAATTACTATTCTATTATAATCAGAATAATATCTTTCAATTTTAGCAAATATATTTTCAAAATAAGCAACATAAGAAAATGAATTTCTCCTTGCAGAAACTACAATAAACAAATCATCATCTTCAATATATCTAGCTAAAATTAAAAAGTCTTCCCATTCAGTAAATTCGTGAAATTCAATTTTTACATTAAATTTATTTTTTTTAGCTAAATTTTTTAAGCTTTTATCCACTTCTTCTGTTCCAAAATGCAAAATACCGGCAGATAATTCTGAAGCAAGTTTAAAAACTTTTTCTGTCCATAGTTTAAAACCTTTTTCTTTATTTGCTAACTTAGGAGTAACTAAAATAATTCTTTTATTTTCAACAAAAGCATTTTCTATAGAAGTAACAAAAATATTTTTATTTACAGAGTAAACTATATTATTTACTCTTTCTCCTGCAATTTTATTGATAATTCCAGCTTTACCTGGCCATCCCAATATTAAAATATCTACCATTACTTCTTTTGCCATACGGGAAATACCTTCAACAACATTATAGTCAATAGTTGTAATTGTATTAACTTCTATTTCGGCAGCTGCTCCATATTGAACATATTCTTCCAATTTATCTTTAGTTTTCAGAAGATTTAATTCTGCATTAGAATCGTTTTTTATAATTGATAAAAGTGATAAAGGCTTCGTTGATTTTAAATTCTTTATTAAAACAGCAAACTCTAGAAGTTTAGGAACAGAAGCTAAGTTTGCAACAGGAATAAGTATATGTTCTGCAAATTTATTTAAGGTTTTTTCACTACTTGGCGTGTCATCATCTGTTAAAGCTAAGGTTTTAGCTGCTCTTTCAGTAGCAAAGGAGGCAATAATACAAGACACTAAAATCAAAATTATTGTTCCATTTAAAATATTATCGTCTAAAATTTCAAGTCTGTAACCAACTAAAATAACAGCTAAAGTTGCTGCTGCGTGAGAGCTAGATAAACCAAAAATTAAATTTCTTTGAGTTTTGGAATATTTAAAAAACACTTGAGTTAAAAAAGCAGCTATCCATTTTCCTAAGACTGCTCCAACAATCAAAATGCCTGCAACTGCGGCAGCTCCCCAGCCTTGAATAACAACGCTCACATCTACTATCATTCCAACAGAAATCAAAAAGAAAGGAATAAACAAAGCGTTTCCGCTAAACTCAATTCTATTCATTAAAGCAGATGTTTTTGGTATTATAGGGTTCAAAGCTAATCCAGCTATAAAAGCACCAATTATTGGTTCTAAACCACTAATGTCAGCCAAGAAAGCAGCAAAAAATAAAACTGCTAAAGAAAATATAAAATGAGCATGTTTTTCGCTTTCTAATTTGGAAAAAAACCATCTTGCAATTTTAGGAACAATAAAAAACATTATTATTAAAAACAAAACAAAAGAAATTCCTAATCTAATAAAAAAGTCTTGACTTAGATTTCCTTGTGCATTTCCAACTATAACTGCTAAAATCAATAAAACAGCAGTGTCTGTAAATATTGTTCCACCAACAGTTATAGCAACAGCCTCATTTTTAGTTACTCCAAGTTTGCTAACTATTGGATAAGCCACCAAAGTATGAGTAGCAAACATGCTAGCAGTCAACAAACTTGCATTAAAATCATAGCCTAAAATATAATGACATAAACCATAGCCAATTGCAAGGGGAAAAATAAAAGTTAATATTCCAAAACTCAAACTTTTATATTTGTTCATTTTAAACTGAGCTAAATTAAGCTCTAAGCCCGCAACAAACATTATATAAAGCAAACCAATAGTTGAAAACAATTCTACTGCACTATTATTATCGGCAGATTCAATAATATGAAATCCATAAGGTCCAATAATTATTCCTGAAATAATCAGACCAATTATTCCGGGTATTTTAAACCTTTGTAATAAAATTGGCGAAAGTAAAATTATTAAAAGAATTACAGAAAAAACCAAAATCGGATTATGTAATGGTAAAACAAACTCGGCTAAGAGTTCAGATAAAAATTCTTTCATTATAAAAATCTAATTATTTAATTTTTCACAAAATTAAAGGAATAATTCAAAAATCATAAGTAATTGTAAAATAAAAATTTATTTAATGAAATTTTCATAAATTTGTAAAAAAAATAAAAATTATGCTTAGTTCAAGATTTAAAAATGATGGTAAATCTATTTACAAACTAAACGAAATACAATTACAAGCAAAAGCCGATATAGAATTAAAAATAGAAAAAGAACAATACAAATTTGAAGAAATAAATTGTAGCTCATGTGGGAGTAAGTCTTATGAACTACTTGCAGAAAAAGATAGGTATGGTTTAAAATATTACACTAGAATTTGTAAAGATTGTGGCTTTGTTTATGTTTCGCCAAGAATGACAGAAGAATCGTATGCAGAGTTTTATAATAATGAGTATAGAAAATTGTATGTAGGGGAAAATATAGCAAGTGAAAAGTTTTACGAAGATCAAGTATTTAGAGGCAAAAGAATATTTCAATTTATAAATTCACATTACGAATTGAATAATAAAAAACTAGACATTTTAGAAGTTGGTTGCGGTGCAGGTGGGATATTATCAGTTTTTAAAGAAAATGGACATAATATTACTGGTATAGATTTGGGTGAAGAATATTTGAATTATGGAAAAGAAAAACATAAGTTAAACTTAATAAAAACTAGTTTGAAAGATATTGATGAAAATTATAAAGCAGATATTATAATTTATTCACACGTATTTGAACACATATTAAATTTAGAAAAAGAATTAAATACAATAAAAGAACATTTAAAGGAAAATGGAATTATTTATATTGAAGTCCCAGGTATAAAGTATGTACATAAAACTTATGAAATGAATTTTTTAAAGTATTTACAAAATGCCCATGTTTACCACTTTTCGTTAAACTCTCTATCAAGGATTTTACAAAAAAACAATTTTAATTTAGTTTATGGTGATGAACAAATTAGAACTATTTTTAAATTAAAAATAGACATAGAAGATAAAGTTTTTAAAAATGAGTATTCAACAGTTTTAGAATATCTTACTAAAATTGAAAAAATGAGAGTTTTTAATATTTTTCGCTTTAAAAAAATTAGGTGGAAAATAAAAAAATTGTTTTTAAAGTTAATATTTAAATAAAATTACAGCCTAAAATTGCTATATTTGTAAAAAAACTAAGATAACTTTACTATGAAAACTATTTTAAAAACTCTACTAATTAGCTCTTTTATTTTACTTTCTTATTTTGCATTTTCTCAACCTGTTCTTGATTCTGTTGAGTATATATATTGGGCAGAATATGTTCAAGGTAAAATATATAAAGCTCATTTAGATGGCTCGAATATGCAAACTTTAGTTAACAATGATTTTAAAATCAGAAGACTACGTTTAGATAGAAGAGCTAGAAGATTATATTGGGCTAGTGGACATTATAATGCTATACGCTCAGCTAATTATGACGGAACAGATATTGTAACTGTTTTAAATACATCAAGCGAAATTGATGTAATTGAAATTGACCAAATAAATAAAAAAATTTATTTTACAGAAGATGATACTGGAATAATACAAAGGTGCAATACTGATGGCTCAGAGCTTGAAACTATTGTTTCAGGCACAGGTTTGGTATTAGGAATGGCTGTTGACACATTAAGAAATTTACTTTTCTGGGGCGACAATACAAATGGTAAAATTTTTAAGGCAAACTCGGACGGAACAGATATAGTTGAGATTCACGCTTCTCCATATCGCATATTTGATATATATATTGATGTTAAAAGACAATATGTTTACTTCAACAATAGAACAACTGACAAAATACAAAGAATTGATTATTATGGAAATAACTTAACAGATATTATTCAATGTAGCGGTGTTGTAAGTTCTTTAGCAGTTAGTGTAGAATATAATTTGCTTTTTTGGGTTGAAAGAGAAAATGGATATATTGTGAAATCCACTGCTTACGGAGAAGATAGAGAGAATATAGTTAGTATTTATGGAACTCAATTTTCTGGTATGGATATCGGCAAAGAATATTTAACGCCTATGATAAACGAGTTAGCTGAAGATAAGATAAAACAGATAGAAATTTATCCCAACCCTTGTTCAGATTATTTTTTTGTTAATTCTGAGATTAATTCCAAAATATCTATTTATAATATAACAGCTCAAAAAATTAAAGATTTTAATTTAGATTACTCAAAAATAATAGACATTAGCGAATTGCCTTCAGGAGTATATTTTGTTGAAATAAAAGATAAAAACAATATTTTCAGACAAAAAATTAATGTTTTAAAAAAATAATCTATAAAAACTTTTCCTTATTCTACAATTTGACAATACTGTAAAACAAAGATTTTTAATAATTGCAAAGATTTTCTTAAATTTGTTGTCATTATTTTTTTTAAATAAAACTTTATGAGAGTTTTTGTTTTTAATGTCTTAATTCTTGTTTTATTTTCTTCTTGTTTAAAAAGACAAGAAATTGTTGAACCAAGTCAGTTTGAAATAGATTATTGCGATAAACTTGAATTAGCTGATGCAATAAATAGTGATTTTTTTAAAAAATTAGAAAATTTCAAGTCAGACAGCTTAATTTACCAAGATTTACAATATTTATTCACTTATATGCCTTTGAGTGATTTTGCTGATTACGATTTTGAGTTTTTTTTAAATCAAGTAAAATATGCACATCTAACAAAAGAAACTTTTCCTTGGGCAAAAAATATTCCTCAAGATATTTTTAGGCATTATGTTTTACCGGCAAGAGTAAATAATGAAAATTTAGATACTGCTCGCATGGTTTTTTATCGTGAACTTAGCGACAGATTACTTGATTTAGACTTAAATATAGAAGAAGCTACATTGGAAATAAACCATTGGTGTCATGAAAAAGTAATTTACAAAGGAAGTGATGAAAGAACAATTTCTCCACTTGGGGCTGTTCGTTCGGGTTTTGGTCGTTGTGGTGAAGAAAGTACATTTACGGTTACTGCTTTAAGGGCGGCAGGAATCCCAGCACGACAGGTTTATACTCCGCGTTGGGCTCATACAGACGATAATCATGCCTGGGTAGAAGTGTGGATTGAAGGAGAATGGAAATATTTAGGTGCTTGTGAACCTTTACCAAGATTAAATATGGGCTGGTTTACTGTTCCTGCAAGTAGAGCTATGCTTGTACACACAAAACAGTTTGGTGAAAATAATGTTGATAATCCAAATTATCTAGCTAATAATGCTAATTATACATGGATAAATGCTTTAAAAACTTATTCACCAACAAAAGACCTAATAATTATTGTATTGAATAAAAATAATATGCCAGTTTGGGGAGCGGATGTAAAATTCCAGTTGTATAATTATGCAGAAATGTATCCATTACATTCAACAAAAACCGATATTAATGGAATAGCTAAATTTACTACAGGATATGGCAGTTTAGAAGTTTCTGTTAGTTTTAAAGGCAAAACACTTAGTAAAACTATAAATCCTGAAGACAAGAATATTATTAAATTACAACTTGATAAGGATTCGGAATTTCCTTTAGAAAATGTAGTTTATTATCCCCCAATAGCAGGTGAAGAACCAATAATCGACCCAAAAGAAGAGGAATTAAATAAAGAAAGATTAAAACAAGAAGACAAAATTAGAGCTAATAATGAAGCTTTATACTATGATGAAGATAAAGCAAAACAATTTATAAAAACTTTTGACTATCAAGAAATTGTAATGGATTTTCTTATTGGAAGTAGGGGAAATTGGAATGAAATTGAGGCGTTTTTAATAGAAGCAAGCTATAAAAATTATAAAAATGAAGCAATAAATCTTCTTTTGGAATTGTCTGAAAAAGATTGGAGAGATAGTAAAAGGGAAATTTTATCAGAACATTGTGAATACGCAATTAAGCACAAAAACAAAGATTTGAATGACAGTATATTTTATAAATATGTACTTAATCCACGAATAAATTTTGAGCTTTTAACTAATTATAGAAGTGTAATTTTAGAAAGTTTAACAAACCAAAATATTGAGGATTTTAAATCTAATCCTGAAAAAATAAGTCAATATATTAATAATAATATAAAAACACAATTTCAATTTAAAGATAAAAACGTTGATGTTCAGGGTTTTAATAATTATTTTGTTTCAATTACACCAATAGGAGTAAATAAAATTAAGTATGCAGACCCTTTATCTTTAAAAATTTACACAGTTGCTTTTTGCAGAAGTTTAGGCATTCCGGCAAGAATAAATTTAGCAACTAATTTTGCTCAATATTTTCATAATGAAAAATGGATAGATTTTAATTTTAATGAAAATGCTGATATAAATAAACTTAATAAAGCAAACTTGTATTTTACTAACTTAGATACTACAAGAGATTTGAAATATAGAATACATTTTTCTATTGCAAGATTAGAGAAAGGATTTTTCAATACTATAGATTTAGGCTGGGAAACTCCAATTAGCAAACTCTCCAACGGAATTGAATTATTAGAAGGAAAATATATGTTGTTAACTGCACATAGAAACTCTGACGAAAGCATTAGTGTGAAAAGAAAATATTTTGACTTAAAGGCAAAAGAAACAAAAACAATAGATATTTCAATGCCGGAGGATAATAATATCTTGTTAGGAATAAGTGCTTTTAATCACGGTAACTTAAGCAATAAACAAGGCAATTATATTAGTAGTAATAGTATTTGTAAAATGAATACAGCTACTGCCTTTTGTTGGATAAACCCATCTCAAGAACCATCGAAACATATAATTAGGGATGTTTATGCAAGCTTAAATGAGTTAACAAATAATAATATAAATATTGTTTTTATTACAGAAAAGGAAAGTTTTAAACCTGAAGACTATGGGTTTTCAAAAGACATTACAAGCTATTTTGATAAAGATTTGAATTTGTTAAATAAAAATTCTTCGTGCAGAACCTCCAGAAATAATAATATTTTTCCAAACATAATGTTGATATATGATGGTAATTGCATATTTTCAAGTAAAGGTTACATAATTAATCTTGGAGATATTTTAATTAATGAATGGAAAAAATACAAATTAAATTACAGCTAGATTTTTTATTATAAAAATATTTGTATTTTTGTAAAACAACAAAATACGACAAATATGATAAATAATGATTTTAGAAAATATGCTATTCATAATAGAGGAATTAACGGTTTAGCATTTGACCAATACACTAGTATTTACAACAATTATATTTCACCAACAATTATAGAAGAAAGAAGTTTAAACATTGCAACAATGGATGTTTTTTCGCGTTTGATGATGGATAGAATAATTTGGTTAGGTTTACCTATTGACGATTATGTTGCAAATATTATTCAAGCACAATTATTATTTTTAGAGAGTACAGAACCAAGTAAAGATATACAGATATATTTTAATACTCCAGGTGGCTCAGTTTATGCAGGACTAGGAATTTATGACACTATGCAATATATAAGTTCTGATATTGCTACTATCTGCACAGGTATGGCCGCATCAATGGGAGCTGTACTTTTATGTGCTGGAGCAAAAGGAAAAAGGTCTGCATTAAAACATAGTAGAGTGATGATACACCAACCAATGGGTGGAGCTTCGGGACAGGTTTCAGATATAGAAATCACAACTAGAGAAATTATAAAACTGAAAAAAGAACTTTACGAAATTATTGCCCACCATTCAGGCAAAGATTTTAAAACTGTAGAAAAAGACTCTGATAGAGATTATTGGATGACTGCCGAAGAAGCTAAAAATTATGGAATGTTAGATGAAGTTTTATTTAGAAATGAAAGTTTATAAAACTTAGTTTGCTTTAATTATTTTTTAAAATTTTAACCATATATTATAAATTAATTCAGATAAATTAAAATGGATAAATGCTCGTTTTGTGGAGCCACAAGAAAAAATGTAGATATTCTTTTAGCAGGAATTGACGGACATATATGCAATAATTGTATTGAAAGAGGTTATGACATTTTGCAAGAAGATAAATCAATAAATACAAAATCTAAATTTAACTTCAAAGATTTAAAAAAGCCTAAAGAAATAAAAGCATATTTAGACGAATATGTTATAGGTCAGAATAATGCAAAAAAAATACTATCTGTTGCGGTTTACAACCATTATAAAAGATTGTCTCAAGTAATTAAAGAAGACGATATTGAAATAGAAAAATCAAATATAATTCTTGTTGGCGAAACAGGTACAGGCAAAACACTTTTAGCAAGGACAATAGCAAAAATGCTTCATGTTCCTTTTGCAATTGTTGACGCAACAGTTTTAACAGAAGCCGGCTATGTTGGTGAAGATATAGAAAGTTTGCTTGTGAGATTATTGCAAGCCGCAGACTTTGACGTAAAAGCCGCTGAAAGAGGAATAGTATTTATTGATGAAATAGATAAAATAGCCCGCAAAAGCGATAATCCAAGTATTACTAGAGATGTTTCAGGAGAAGGAGTTCAGCAAGGATTACTAAAACTTTTAGAGGGCTCAGTTGTAAATGTTCCACCTCAAGGCGGACGTAAACATCCTGAACAAAAAATGATTGCTGTTGATACAAAAAATATTTTATTTGTTTGCGGTGGTGCTTTTGATGGAGTAAACAGACATATTGCAAAAAGAATTAATACCCAAGTAATTGGCTATGGAAAAGAAAAGCAAGAAGAAAGAATAGATAAAAACAATTTAATTCAATATGTAATTCCGGACGATATTCGTAAATATGGTTTAATCCCCGAAATAGTAGGGAGATTACCGGTTTTAGCTCATTTAAACCCACTAGATAGAGATGCTTTAAGGCAAATTTTAACTGAGCCTAAAAACTCAATTATCAAGCAGTACGAAAAGCTGTTTGAAATGGATGGAATTACATTAATTTTTAAAGATGAGGCACTTGATTATATTGTAGATCAGGCTATAAAATTTAAACTTGGAGCAAGAGGATTAAGGTCTATTTGTGAATCTATTATGTTAGAAGCTATGTATGAATTTCCTTCACAAAATATTAAAGAATTTGTACTTGATAAAAATTATGCTGAAAACAAATTAGATAAAACTGTAAGTACAAAATTTAAGTCTGCTTGATAAACTTACTTTTTCCCTTTATAAATTTTAACTGCTCCACACATAAGATTTTTTACTTTTACTGTTTCCGCACTTTTTTGCAACATACGCTAAGTTTCTTATAATCAGGCACAATTATTGTATTTGGGTGCAGCAACGCTGTAACAGAGAAAGTTTTTATGAAATTTAATTCTTTGATTGTTAGAAATATTTTATAAGATTGTAGTATTTGTTACAAAAAAAAAGGCTGTTTTACTTTTGAAACAGCCTTTTTTAAAATATAAATTTTTTAATTTTTTATGAATTTCCCTTTAGATATTTCATGAACATCATTACCAATTATATAGTAATACTTAAGTGTCCCCTT
>Ga0265293_10003939_pt1 | contig 26895 bp, 38 predicted proteins | sample Munlanlewell138R_FD_192505 | JGI IMG/M metagenome (GOLD analysis project Ga0265293, IMG submission 192505) | Leachate microbial communities from a municipal landfill in Southern Ontario, Canada - Leachate well 138R | ecosystem: Engineered > Solid waste > Landfill > Unclassified | place: Canada...
CCATAATTGATTGGTTGGAATTAGTTCTTTATTTTTTTTATATAAATGATCAATAGTAGTAGTAGATATTACATTATTTCCTAAATTTTCAACTAACCCATAAAATAATAAATCATTTAAATAATCATTTCTATAACCACCAGATTGTTCATAGATATCTTTCCAATTTGTTACATATAAAATTTTCATTTATTTATCCTTTGGAATTAAAACTATATCTGATGTTTGTTTATAAGATTTAAAATCAAATGGTTCATAATAATTAAAATACCAATTAAAAATTTCTTCATAATAGTTTAAATCCTTTTGAGCACCTTCCCACAAATGTTCCATAACTATAAAAGGTAATTTGCTAGCAGAAGATATATATCCCTTCATTCCATCTAAAACATATGGTTCATGTTCTTCAACATCTATTTTTATAAATCCAATATTAGTTAAATTATTTTTTTCACAATATGAATCAAATGTAATAAGTTGAATTGGGTGTAATGATGAATCTTCTATAACTCTATTATATCCTAAATTGTGATTATCACAATGCATATAAGCAGATCTAATTTCATTAGATAGTCCAACGGTATTAACTATTATTTGATTAATATTTTTATATTTATTATAAAGAAATTTATTAAATTTAGGTGCTGGTTCAAATAAATGTATTTTTAGCTTTGAATAATTAATATGTACAAAATCAGTAAATGCACCAACGTTCGCACCAACATCTACAACTTCACCAAAATTATAATATTGTTTAAACAGTTTTTTAACTGGATTAATATTAGTGTTTATAATTTCATACCAATTATCTATTTCCATATTTACCTATATCATTATGTTTAAATAAACCTTCACCATGAACTACATTAAAATCTTGACGAGCCCACCATTTAGATATATTACCTTCTAATTGTATACCATCACCAACAAAATCTTTAACTGTTTCTATATAGAAATTAGTTCTAAACATTCCGGGATTGTTCGTCCAATTACCCCATCTAGATTTAGAACCATACCAATCTTTCCATTTATAAATTTTATCTGGAAACATTTCTTCCGGTTTTTCTATCCAATGTATACAATCTAATAAATGAGGTGCTTTTAAACCTATTTCAGGATCATAATGTTCTAATTCATTTCCTTGATATACTGGTTGTGTAAAGAGTGGATAACCCGGTTGTTTTCGATGTCTATATCTTACAAAATGTATATTATTTCCTAACCAAGATAATCCTTGTAAGAGTCTTCTATATGTAGTTTCTTTATCTTCAACCAATTCCCAATCATGTTCTAATAAAAGTAAATTTCTATATTTAGCTCTTTTAGCTAATTCTAAATTTGCTCTTCCTATTCCCATATTATAAACACTAGCTAATACTTTAATTCCATAATCATTGGCTATAACAAAATCTTCTTCTACTGTCTCTTGAAAAAAAATTGTAATATCATCTGTTAAATCTAATAATCCATTTTTTTTATAAGACTCTAATGTATTTCGTAATGTTGTTGTTGAATGCCAAGATAAGATTCCTATTGACAAATCCAATTTTGGCGTTGTTGTAATAATTCCCATTCTTGCCACCTTTCAATTATATCATCAACCCTTTGAATTTGAGTATGACCTTTTAAAACTCTTTCCATTCCAGATTTTGCAATCTGTTCTCTTTCTTCGGGATGATTATGATAATAAACTAATTTATTTGCTGCATCTTCTAAATCTGTATAATATATAATATCAGTTTGATCTCTAAAGATTGAATCTAAACCTTTTTCTTTTGATAATTTATCAGTTAAAACTAACTTACCACAAGCTGCACCCTCAAATATTCTTCGACTTATCTCGCCCCATCTAGCATGTTGAATAACCATCTCACCGGAATTTAAAAATTTAGTATGTTCTTTACCAACCCAACCGTTTTGATTAATTACCTTTCCTTCATATTGTTTAGCTAGGATATCTAATATTGAAGAACCATTATGCATACCTCTTGATGAAACTGCTACATATTTTTTTTCAACATTCATAGGATAATACATTTGTGTATCTGCAAAATGAGTCCACCAAAGAACATCTTTAGCTCCAATGTTTTTATACTTTTCAACACATTCTTTATCGGGGGTAAGAACTAAATCAAACCAAGGTACCTTAACAGAATTTCTTTTAAAATTCTGTGGATCATCACCAGCTTCCATTACACAATATGCACCTGTATTTTTTAGTTTAGACAATATTGGTGATAGATGTCTACCCCAATCCATATGCATAATTATGTCTGGTTTTAGTTCTAAAATAGTTTCTATATTAGAATCAACATAATTATCTCTATCATCAAATAAAGATGCTATTCTTACATCCCATTCTCTTCTTTTGAATTCATTAACTATTGCTAGGGGTGTTGACCAAACATCTGTTTCTCGGTGTGCAAATATAAATACTATACTATTTTTCAATTTAAAAATACCTTATTGAATTGTTTCATAACCTTCTCTGGTTCATAATCTTGATAACGATTCCAATCACCTTCTAATTGTTTCTTATCAAGATTAAGTAATATATTATATATAGAATCATAATCTCTATAATATATACCAGCATCACCTAAAGTTACTATATGATTACGTTCTGGAGAATCTGCAAATGTTATAACTCGTTTTCCTAATGTATTAAATTCACCAATTGCTAAACCAAACGTTTCTCCTCTAGTTCTAGCATGAATCATAACATCACATGTATTTATAAAAGCAACCTTTTCATTTAGACCAACACTTGTTTCAATAAATTTAATATTCGGATGAATCATAAATGGTTTACAATTCATAAATACAAATTGTAAATCGTTTCTTTTTTCTAAAACATTACCTATAGCTTGTTTAACAAATTCTAGTTCAAAATTATCTCCACCATACCAACCTATAACAATATCTGATTTTTTATAACCAAACCATTCTCTATAATTAGAATCTACTTTAGGTAAATCTATCATATGAGGTACATATGGAAGTTCTCCATTAGAACTATATTCACTTAACCATTTTGATATATAAGCATAAACATCACCGTGAGGATTTCTAGAAGGAAATACAACATGTACTAAATTCTTTCTATCATTTAATAATATACCATCATTGTGACCATATTTAAGAACATAAAAATAATCTGATTTTATTTTATTAACATCATTAAAAGAATTAACTACTTTAATATTATCACCAAATCTATCTTTAAATTTATAATAAACAACAGGATTTAGGTCTCTTTTATTTGTAACTATAATAGATTTATTTCCTAACTTTTCATTCCAATTAGCATAATCATAAATTGCAACTGCAGTACCTCTTACATCTAATTGTGCTTCCCAAAATAAAACCGTTTTCATTATTACTATATTCTCCGCTAATAACTATGTTTTTTATTATACTATTTTTAATTTTCTTTTTATTAATAATCTAATTTATATTCAATAATTTTGGTTTGTATAACCATTTCATTATAAAGTCTCATAAAAATTATTTTGTTTTTCTTGTTTTTCTATTTTTTTAATATGATAAAAACACCATTCTTCAATATAATCAGGAAGAGGAACATACACATCATAACCAACTAATTTTTCATGAACCTTTCCTTCCCATTTAATATTTTTATTATTTTTATAAACTCTAGCTTGATAATCAGGCCAATTAATTCTTCCTAATGCATCTTGATACCATTGCCACTTTTTAATATGTTCAGGTGTAATACCATCAACTATATTTGCACGTGGAACTAAAAACATATCTATATTAATATTAGCTTGAATAAGTTTTTTAATATTTTTAATAAAATATTCATGAGGATATTCATCTGCATCAAAATTAATAATCCAATCTTTAGTACATAGAGAATTTAATTCATTTTTAAATTTTGCAAAATCACCATTTAATTTTGATTTTTTATAAATGACATTTTTAACTAGTTTTTTTACATCTTCTTCTATCCACATTGATAGTTTATAATGAATAACACTGTCCTCTTTCCAATCATGAAGAATTACTAACTCATCATATTCAGAAATATATGGATGAATCATGTTGATTAAATTAATGAATTCATCCATCTCATCATTTATTGTTACCGCATAACTAATCATAATTGACTCCAATTAACAATCGCCTTATTTACACTTCTTATTCCAATATAATAATATGTTCTATATACTTCTTGATTAATATTATTACTAGTTAAATATTTACTAAGTTGAGTATTATAAAAAGCTAAAGGATTAGATACTTTTTTACTAAGATAATTAAAAGCAGAATCTATTTTTTTATTAGGATCATCCTCAGCCTTTTCTTGATATTCTTTTAAAATCCATTCTTTAAATTTCTTTAGTTCTTTTGTAGAAATATAATCAATAACTAAAGCATGTACTAAACCTTTATGAAATTTGTTTAGTATTAATATATGAGGATTTTTATTATTTATTTTATACTTAATTCCAGAAAGATTTAAAGTTTTTGGATAATATATTTTAATAATATCTCCTACTTTAAGTGAAGCCCATGGAACTTTTTTATACTCAACTATAAAATTTCTTTTATGTTCATTAATATAATTATTCATTTTCAGAAGACTCATATATAGAATTCAAATATTGTAAACATTTTTCAAATTCTAATAACTTAAATGATTTGATTGGTTCCATATCACTCCAATTTCCTTCTTCATCTTTTGATGATTTAATAATATGCCAAAATAATTCTTCATCAGAAGATTCATCTTTTATTTTAATTGGTAATATTATATATTTTTTAGTGATAATTGTTATTGGAATCCACCATCGACTATTATCTTCATCTAATACCATAAGTTCTGAAAATGATGATGGTATTTTATTAATAAATTCTAATGATTCTGAAGAATTAAATTCCATAATTGTAGTAAAATTAGTATAATATCCACATGATTTACAGGCAACATCATTATATTGATTTGATTTTTCGGAATCTAAATTAGTACTCCCACAAACTGGACATTTTTTATATTCCATTTTTTGTTCCTCTTTTTTAGTCTAATAACAATTTATTATCGACTGGTTTAAAATGCATTTGAAATGCTGCATCAGAAAGAATTTGAGTTTCATCTTCTCTTTTAAGAATCCACTCACCTTCTTTTACAAATATTGCATTTTCATTAATAGTTATATTAGTATGTTGGTGTGCTTGTTTAGCAAACCATACTTTATTTGTTTTAGTATTATAATATGATTTATATCCCAATTCACTTTTCATATTATTTTTCCTCCACTTCTTCTAACTTTGGTAATTCTAATTTTGGTAAATTAAGAGTTCCTTGTTTTGGTATATTAGGAATATATTTATCTAAAATTTCATTAAATTTAATTGTCATATTTTTATGTGAAAATTTTTCTTTATTTTCTTTAGCCAATCTTTTAGAGTTTCCTTTAAATTTTGAATAATCCTTCTGAACTATATTTAGAGTAGATGCTGCAACAGTTGGACTTACATAAAACCACATTGAATTTGGAATTATAATATCTTCCCAAACAACTGATGGATGTACTGTATTTAGTTTTCCTGGTAATAAAATAGATCCATCTTTAGTTAAAAAGTCCATATGACCACTCCACCCAGAAGCTATAATAGGTTTTCCAGTTAAACTAAATTCTAATAATGGTCGACCATATCCTTCGCCCTTAGTAAATGATATCATAGCTTTTATTTTAGAATGATTATATAATGATACCATTTGTTTATCTGTTAGATCTCCATTAAGTAAATATATTTGAGGATATGTATCATCTTTATCATATGAATTTTTAACCATTGTTATTATAGATTCTATTTGATTTGTAATTTTATCTATTTCTATAGGAGAATTATTGACACCGGTTTTTAAAAGAAGAGCTGGTTGGAGATGTTTAGGTTTATTTCTAAATGCTTCTAAAAATATTTTAATCATTCCACCTACATTCTTTCGATCATGTCCAAACGAACCCTTTAACCAATGACCAACAAATAAATATACAAAATCTTCTTTGATATCATTTAATATATTTCTAACATATGGATCAACTGTTGAAGAAGTATATACTGATTTAAATCCTTCAAATAAAACTTCTACTGGTGTTGTTACTTTCAATGTAGAATTATCACGTTTATTAACATATGAAGTTTCCATAAAAACTTCTTTACTAAACTTTGAAGGAACTATTACTAAATCAATTCTATTTATACCTTCAATCCATTTTGCTGATATAGCATTAGTTTCAATTCCTGCAGTAATACCAATATCATATCTAGTTAATTTTTTAAATTCATTTGGTATACCAATCTGAATAGATAAATCAAATTGTTGTTGTTCAGTTCTATCTAAATATAAATCTTTATATGTATCTTTAGCTACATTGTTTGGTGTATTACCCCATCTAGTCTGTAAAATATGAATTTCATATTTATCCATTTCAATTAATGAATCTAATAGATCTCTTGTATGTGCTCCATATCCACTTCTTGAATTAATGGGGCCAACAAATAATAATTTATTTTTTATCATCTTTTTTACCTTCTTCTACTATAAATTTTGTTGTTTCACTTTCTTTATAATTATTAGAATTAAATTTTATTAATGTTAATTGTTCTATTGGTTGCCAATTTTCTAATATAAAATTCATTGATTGTTTAAATCTATTAATCATATAGTCTGAATTAAGTACATTATCAAGCATCCATTTTCTTCCAACTAAACCATCTTCTTTTAATGAATCTTTATTTTCCCAAACTTTATGTAATGTTTGAGAAATTTCTTCAAACCCAACCACATCATCATATATATAGGGTGTAGCAGGACTTCCTGTAATTTTACTAACCGGTTTTAAAGGATATGCCCATTTACCATGAATATACATACCTTTAGAATTTTTAGTAACATGTTTAAAATTGTGTATTTCCTTTTTATCAGATGCTTCAACCCACCCCATTTGATCTTGAAGACCACCTGTTATTGTTGCAATCATTGGAGTACCAGCCATAATAGATTCTGCAGTACTTAATCCAAACCCTTCTGCAGAAGATGGACTTACTGTTACTGAAGCTAAGTTATATAAATAATTTAATTTCTGAGTTTCTATTTTATTTGCAGAAAAATAAACTGGATAATCTGGACAAAGATCTTCAACTGTTTTAATTAGATCAGTACCAAATTGTTCAATTGGTGCAGTATGAAGTAATAATACAATTTCAGATCTTTCTTCTTCAGATAAAGAATCCATAAATAATTTATATCCATATATTAAATCAGAAGGACATTTTCTATGAATATTTCTATTATTAAAAAATATAATAAATTTAAATTTATCAGCATATGGTCCAAATATATCTTGTTTATATTTTTCCATTGCTTCAAATTCAGTCACTAATATATTTGAATCTTCTTCTGTTTGTACAAAATCACCAGGTTTTTCTTTTGATAGAGGTTTAAATTCATTTGGATTAATTCCATGAGGTACATATGAAATATGAACTTTATCTTTTTCATATTTTAATCCATTTTCTAAATCTACTGCATCAGGAACTAGTTCTTTTACAATGTCATGTGTTTGTCTTGAGATATTCATTATTAAATCACATGATTTATAATATGCAGTATTATATTTTGGAGTTGGATAGTTATCCCATACGTGATAATAAAATATTGGAATTTGTCTTCTTATTTCATAAGATAGTTCATATAACCACTGCCAATATCGAGGATCTGTATAATGTAATATAGCATCTATTTTATGAGTACTCATCAGTGTTCTTATTTTATGTGCATCACCATAACCAGAAGATGGATATACTAAAACAGATACATCATCATTACCATTTGTTTTAAATTCATTAGACATATCAATTACTTGCCCTTCATCTTCTGCTTTAATTCTAGCACCCAATTGAATCCAATTATAAGAATCTACTGATCCCTTGATTAATTGTCTAGATATTGTTGCAACTCCACTTCTAGTTCTTATGTCATCGCTTAACAATAATATAGTAGGTTTTTTATTCATTATAAACTTCCACTTGTTATTAAATTTTCATAAATTTGTTTAAATTCTAAATTTGTATTAAATAAATAAATAAAATTATTCAATACATCTTTAATAGTTGTTCTTTTTTCTATTGAATATATTTTAATTTTATTTAAGTGTTCTTCATTAACATAAAATGAAGTTAATTTAAATTTTGCTTCCATATTTTATATAAAATCCTTTATTTAATTTATATATATAAATATATAGAAATCTCAAAATTCCTCCGATAATATAAACTTTTTATTCATTTTTGTGAAGTATTTACAAATATTTTTAGAATATGTATCTGTAGGATGTACTAATAATATTCCATAGTCAACATATTCTACTGCTTTATATAATTGCATCCAATAAAATCTGCTAGCATATTCTTTACTATACATATATGGTGCATCTATACAAAAACGATTCCATTTTTTATAATAAGGTATTACTTCTTTATAATCAATATCATATAATAAACATAAATCTCTTACATCTTTATCTATACCATCTTTAGAACCTAAAGAAACTATTTCTAAATTACTATTGAATTTTTTTCTTAGCTTCTTTATAAGCTTTTCTATTAGTTCTGATTTTTTTAAGATTCTGCTCCCTGTTATTAATACTCGTGTTTTCTTTTTCTTTATCATTAATAACCTTTTCTTTATTAGTTAATGCATTAATATAACTAAACATTTTAATTATAGATTCAATAAAACTATTTTGATCATCTTCATAATATATTTTAAATCTGGAAGTATTATGATCATAATCATATTCTTTTTTTAATACATCTATGGTTATTTTATCATATGTATAAAAATTATCTATTAATTTATATTCTAATTTATTAGAATCAAATATATTTTTTAAGATTTCTTTTTTATCATTGTTCCATATTATAAATTTAATATTAATGGATTTTAATAAAGAATGATTCTTTTCGAAAAGATATTTAGTAAAATCTTTATTGGGGCTAGTGAAGGTTTTAGTGAAATCTGATGACACTAATCTAACAGTAATTTTATTCATAATTATTTAGATTTTCCATTTTTATCACAATATTCTGATTTATTAGTAAAAGGACAATATTTACAAGCACTTGTAAATGGCTTCTTTTTATAAATAGCAGATTCATTATAATCTCCATCTTCTGTATAACAAAAATTTATAAAATCCATAAAATTTTGATATGTTTTTTTAATTGTTCTTTCAGAAGCAGGTGGTTTAACTATCTGGATTCTTTTTTCTGGCCAATCACCACCTTCAAATATTTTTTGTTTTAGTATAACAAATTCTATTTGTATTTTAGATAAATCAATATTAAATTCTTTTGAATAAAACCATTTATAAAGTTGTAATTGAGCTCTTTTAGTAGGATTAGCTTTCGTTTTAGCTTTCCATCCTCTATAAGATTTTTTAAAATCATATAAAAAAACTTCACCCGTAGATTCATTTTGAATAACTACATCTATATATCCAACAAACTTAATCCCTGGTCTAATTTCAGGACTTAGTTTAATTTCACAACCTAAAAGTTTAAATCCACGCTTTATAAAATAATCTTTTCTTTTTTTAGAAAAGAATTTAAGAATTTCTACTCCATCTTCATAATATTCATATAAGACTTCTTTATTAATATATTCTTTTGGAGAAATTTTTTGTTCTTTTTCTATTTTAAGAATTTCTTTAGTAAGTGATTTATATAAAAAATTTGTTAAATCTATTTGATGAGCTTCTGCTTCTGTTTTATTATATAAAACACCTAAGTAATGTTGTAACGTTTCATGAAGTGCGGTTCCTAATATAGCATCTATTCCAGGACTGAATTCTTTTATCTTATCTTTATATAAAAGTTTCCATTTCCAAGGACAATCTTTAAATGTACTATATTGACTAAAACTTATATGTTTTTCATTCATATTTTTTTAAAATTTTATGATATAAATCTTCATCAATCTTTGTTTTATTAATCATTTCTGATTCATTATTAAATGGATATAAATCTAAATCTTTCATTAGATTTTCTATTACCTTTTCATTTGGAGTTTCTGCTTTCCAGTTTCCATAATACAATAGATATCATATTTTAATTATCCTAATATTAGCTTTTTTTAGTAAGTCTAAACCTTCTATATTTCTATATTCTTCATTATAAAATACTTCCTTTATACCAGCTTGAATAATTAATTTAGCACATTCAAAACAAGGAGACATTGTTACATATAAAGACGAACCTTCTGAAGAATTTGTTGAACGAGCAATTTTTGTTATAGCATTTGATTCTGCGTGTAAAACCTCTGGTTTTGTAGTATCTGGTTCTAACTCACAATTATTATTAAATCCATGAGGCGTTCCATTATAACCTTCTGCAATGATTCTTTGATCTTTAACTAAAATAGCTCCAACTTTACTTCTTTTTGCATGTGAAAGTTTAGCGATTTCTTTAGCTATATTCATATAGATATTATGTTTAAACAATTCTCTTTTATTAATAGGTTCATCAAAATCATAATTACAATTATCACACATACAATGATAATAATAATTATCAAATGGATCTTTGGTCGCTTTTATTTTAAAACTACCGCAATTTGGACAAAGTGTTATGTCATCCCAACTCATATTATCTCCAATCATTATAAGATTTATGAATTTTTTTAATTAGGTCAAAGTGGCGTTCATAAACGTGCATCGATGCTACATTCCAATAAATTTCTCCAGAATATAAATCTTTATATTTATTAACAAGATCTTTATATAAAAATTCGTGTACTTTACATTGCCAAAAAAAATCATTAAAAAACCCATATATAAAATCGTTTGATCTCATATATACTATAGATATTAATTTACTGTTTCTAATAAGATGTTGTGTTGCATATGTACATATAAAATCATCCATACCATTAGAATTATAATCATTCCATATTAAAGGTCTATTATAAATCATAGCTGCTCTACGAGATTCTTTATTTGTCATTAGTTCCATTAATACATTATCATATTGATTATAATTTTCTTGTGACCATATAAGATACCCATAATTAGAATTAATCAAACCATTTTCATTAGCAACCTTATTCCATATACTAGCATGTTTACCAATTTCTTTAACAGATAAATCTTGTGACAGGTACCAATCTAATTCTTGTTGAACATATTTAATGGGTGTTTTTCTAATTTCATTAAAATTTAGTGTAGCCTGACTAGTATCTAGTTCAACTGAATAATTTAATATTTCTACTGTTTTAACACCAGTCTTATCTATAACAAAATCTTCATTAATTATTTTATTATAAAATTTTTCTATAGTTGGTAACATTCTATATTCATTTGTCATCTTAAATATTTCCTTATTTCATTAAAAATTTCTTCAGGTGTTTTATTTGTTACATTAATTAAACCTTTTCTTTTAATATTACTTTTTTTAAAAGCTTCATGAAATTTTAATTGTTCTTGTTCAATTAATTCTTTTTTATTATTTGAAAGTGATTCACCATCATATCTAGAAAGAATTGTATCAATATCATCTGTATAAAATACTAATAATATCAATTCTGTTTTATAATAATCCCAGATATTATAACCATATCCTTCATTTAGACTAGCTCCAAATCCATTCATATTAATAAATTTCTTTTCAATGTCAAAAACATAATTGCCATCATATTCTCTATACATTTTAGAATAAACATATTCACCAATATGAGATCGATCACATATAATATTAAAATTAGTTGAAGCTAATAACCAAAACATATCATTATATAATTTTTCAGAATAATATTTAGATTCTTCAGAATCCATATTTTTAAAATATGAATAATGAATTATATGAGTTGATTTGTTATTTTTTTTAGTTAAAAATGTTTTAAGTAATTGAATTTGTGTACCTTTACCAATACGATCTATACCTTCAATTATAACACTATAATTCATATTAAATAACCTATTTTATTATAAATATTAAACTAAAATCAATTGATTAAAAAATATCTTCACTATTATCTATATCAATTTCTAGGCGATCCATTTTTTTATAAATCTTTTTTAATTTTTTATTTAAAAATTCTAAAAAGTCATCTTCTAAATAGTCTAATGTTTCATTGTTAATATGAGCACCATTTATATTAAAAGCCCACCCACTAGAAACGGTGAATAAATTTCCATTAACAACCATAGAACCTTTATCTTGTTCTCTTTCTTCAATTTTTTTAATAACATTTTCTAAATTTTCTACGATTCTTTCTAATCTTTTGTATTCTTCTTGAACACTTATTAAATCTCTTACTTTCATTTTATTATTCCTTATTTTATTTAATAAATTGATTTTTAATAACCTTTTGTTTATATTTATTTTTTATATATCTCCAATTAATACGAGCATTTAATACACCACGCTTTCTTTCAAATCTTGTGAAATCATTTCCCCACTTTTTAACAAATGCAATAGAATTTCTTTCACAGCGTGCTTCTAAATTTGAATCTATTACAGACTTACCACCTTTTAGTGCTATTGTGTGATAACCAATTGGAAATATAACAGTATCTTGACCAGATGTAATTATTTGAAGATTCATATCAAAATCATCCCAACCACTATTTTCATCATAACGAATTCCTTTAGAATCTAAATAGGATATACTAAGATGAATAGCCTGTATACAAGTATAGTTACGTCTTACATTAGAACTAAATTTATCTAAATCTACCCATATAAATGCAGATTCAATTAGGGGAGCAGACATTTTTGGGTTATTTTCTTTAATATACCATTCCCATAATACAAATGTAGAAGCAATAGATAAATAATATTTTTTATTTTTAAAAACCTTAGATGATTTAGTTTCACTTCTAAGAGGTAAAAAATATTTAGTAGTATCATCTTCTATTATAAATACATCTTTCCATTTCAATCCACTTGCAAAATTTAAAACATAATTTCTTTTACCAGTTAATGTTTCATTTTCTTTTGTAATTGGAATATAGACCACTGATATATCTGGATATTTTTCAAACTGAGAATATAATTCTTTTTGATTATCATATGTAAAAATATAAATAGATCTATATATTCTTCCTTTATTTAATTCTTTAACTAAATCAACTAAAAATTTGCTTCTAGACTTATGATATTTATGAGATAATATACAAATCGGTATTTCGTTTTTATTTTTAAAATCAGAAAACATATTATATATGTCTTGTTTAATGCTTTCATAAGCAGTTGGTTCTTCCAAATATAATTTTAAATCATTATATTCCATACCATTCCATCCAATATTTTGATTTTAAATATTCTTGAGGTGTTCCTAATGAATAATAACCACTCACTTCACATGTAGCTACTTTATAACCTTCCATTATTAAATAATTTATAGCTTCATCTATATAATATTCTTGAATTTCATCTTTTTGAGTAGATAAAAAATCTTTAAGAACAGAAATAAATTTTTGATTATCTTTAATCCAAAAAGAACCTATTAAAATATAGTCATCTTTTTGTACTGGTGTATTTAATGGTTTCTTTAAACTTATTTGTTTAACATCATAACCATCTCTTTCAATCCAACTATACATATTAGGATTTTCATTTGCATTATCATGATTGGTTGTAGAAAAAACTATAATATCATAATCTTCTTTTAATCTAAAAAAATCATTTGTTAAATAATTACAAATAATATCACAGGAAGTTACTAATACATTTCCTTTTATATCCTTAGCTCCCTTATAATAAGAATATGCTGGACCGATTTTATTTTTTTCTATAAAAATATATTTATGTTTATTACTTTGATCTGAAATATAATCTTTATAATCATCAGCAGTAATATAATATCTTGAATATTTACTGTCAATTGGTAAATAATTATTTAACTTAAGATATATTGGTTCATTATTAATATATATGAACGGTTTAGGAATAGTATATCCAGCTTGTACAAATCTTTCACTTCTACCAGCCATTAACATAATATGATTTGAATCTAAAAGTTTATTTGATTTAATTGATTTATCCAATTCAATTACTCTATATAATTCTTTAAGATTATCTTCATAATCTTCTGGTGTTCCTAATTGTAAAAATTTATCTATAAGATAAGATTTAACTTTTAATCCATTATTAATCATATCGTTATAAACTAAGGAAACATAAAACTCATTATTATAATTATTATTATGTTGAATAGTCAATTCAAAATATTTTTTAACTAATTGTAAATTTCTAAAATAATACATTCCAGAAGAATGGTGGGCTTTATATTTATCACCTTCAAAATATTTTTCTTTTACTCTAAAAACATTATTATCATTATCAACATCAGATGTTGCATATATATTTTCATTTTTAATTAAATGTGGATGATAACCAGTATAACTAAAAATAGCTCCATCTACATCTTCTTTTACTAACCATTTCTGAAAATCTTCATAATTATATCTTTGATAAAAATCACCATAACTAATAATAGTTCCATCAAAAGGATTTAAAATATCTTTAAAATCATCCCAAGCATTTAAAACACTAACAACCGGCCCTTGTTTATGATTTGGTATTTTTATGATATTTATATTTTCATGTTTATAATATAAATATAAAAATTCATTATAATTATTTTCATTTGTAATAATAACAATATTATCTTCAACTCCAAACATAGATATTATCATATCCATTATTGTATAATTAATATTATTAATACCAAATTTCAATAATGATTTATGAATATTATAACCAGCATCTACAAATCTTTGACCAACACCTGCAGTTGGAATAATAACGTTCATTTATAACCTCTTTTGTTTTCTAAAATTTTCATTATCTGAAAATACTAATGGTTTAACTTGTTCTTCATCCAATGATTTTAATTTATTACTCAATCCCTTTAATGCCAAATGATATATAATATTCTCCGGGTCTTTTCTTAAAACAAAATCATCTGGGGTGAAAACTAATTTATCATCTTTTATAGAAAATTTTCTGTTTAATAATTTGTAATAGGATTCAATTTCATTAATATTATCAGAATGAATAATAACACCATGGTGTTGTAAAAATATAATAGGTTTAGAATCAGTTATATATTTTGATAACTCTTCACCGGGTTGATAATAATCAACAATGTTATAGTATTTTCTATCTACTGTTAATAAATATAAATTAAGAGTCGCTAAATCTTTTTCGCATAAAAATTGATTAATATATAAAGGGTGATAATGTAATACATATTTTTTAAGTTTTAAATGAAAATTAAGTTCCATAGAGGGTTTTCCTCTAATGATTTTATTTTTTTTCATATTATATATAGCAACCGAACCTCTTTTATATGGTTTTTTTAAATCAACACCGGAAGCTTTTATATATATATTATTTTTATCTTTAATAGAAATATTTCCACCAATAGATGGAGAATCTAATATATTATCTACTAAAGATTTTAATCTTAAATAATCTTTTTTAGTTTTTACTAGCCACATAAAATAATTCCTTTAATTTTAAAAATGTTTCTATTATAGCAGTTCTATAATCTTTCATGTCATTAATATTAAATATTAATTCTATAGAATTATTTAAAATTGGTTCTCCAAATTCTTCACTTATTAATTTTAAATTAAATTCATTGGTAAATTTAATTGATAATATTTTTTTATCAATAGTAATTATTATATTTGCATTATTAATTTGTGGATAAATATATTGATTATAATCATCTTCTCTTCGTTTAATAGATTCTAATACTTCTTTTTCTGATTTACCTCTATATGTAATGTCTCTTTTTAATTTTAATTCATCAGCCATTTTATTATCTAAAAATATTTTCATTTTAGAATATTTAGTAATATGATCATTCCATAATGAATGAAGACCTTCAATAATTAAATTATTATTATATTTAAAAAGTTTAGGTTCACTAAATATTCCAGATATATGATTATATTCTTTAAGATAAATATCTTTACCATAAAATAAATCCGTAATATCATTTCTTAACTTATCTAAATGATTAGCATTTGGATTATAATGAGTTATAATTTTCCATAAATTATTACTTCTTTCATATTTATGATAATGATCACCAGATAATATTGATGAATTAAATATTTCTTTTAACATAAGAGATAATGTTGTTTTTCCTGCTCCACTTTTACCACATATACTTATAAAATTATTATAAGAACTATATGGATAAAATTCTATTCCTTCTGGCATATCATCAATAGAATTACCTATTACTAATGCTTCATGTGCTTTAATATCTAATTGAGATAATACATAATAAAAGAAAAGAGGATTGGGTTTTTCAATATCAATGTCTTCTGAAGTTACTACTAAATCAAAATAATTTAATAAACCAAATTCATCTAATTTTTCTAATTGTCTTTTTGAATTAAAATTTGAAACTAAACATATTTTTTTATCTAAAGCTTTAGCGGTTTTAATTAAATGAATCATTGTTGAATCTGCTATAAGATTTAAATAAAAATGTTTATAATATGTAGAATTTATATGTATAGCTTTATAATAATCAATTTTACTCGATGTAGCTTCTACCATTTTTTTAAAATATAAAAATTTATTATGATTATTAACACCACCAACTAATCTTTTAACTTTAAATTTAGCCAATTCATATTGTTCTAAAGAAAAATCCCAAATATTGGCAGTTAGTTCTAGAGCTTTTTTATGAGTTAAAGAATAATCAATAATAGTATCATCTAAATCTATTAATAAAGCTTTTTTATTTTCTAATAATTTAATTAAATTTAACAAATTAATTTCCATATTTTTGGATAATCAGTACATATACCATAACTATCATTCTGTTTTCCAAATTTAGTTTCAAAATTATTAATATAATTAACTAATATATCATCTCTTTTATGTAATTCTGGAGAACAGTAAATATATATCTTTCCATCTATTTTATCAAAATTAGTATATGGTGTATAATAACCAAAATCATCAATCCAAACATAAGGTGCAGATTTTTCAACTAAACTTTTTAGTGGATTTTCATTTCTTGAATATCTAAAAATAAATTTGTCTTGATAACCTAAATTAGATAATCTAATAATATCTGGTAATTGAGAATCTAAAAAAAACCATTTATGAAAATCAAATCTTGTATTATATAATTCGATTATTTTATCTTCACATTGACTTTCTTTAATATTAAGAAACAATGCAGCATGATCAAAATATTTAATCCAATCATTAAAACTACTATTAAGCCCATCATCTAAATCATGGGTAACTATCAATCCACGACTATAACTCCAACGAATATCAATTTCTATTGCATCTTCTTTTGGTATATTTTTTAAATCTCTATAATCATTAATTCGATGATGTACTATCATAATAACCACTTAAACTATATTTTAAAAAAATTAGAAACTACTGGATTGAATTCAATCCAATTATTTTTAAATGATTTAATTTCCAGTGCTGCCAAATCCACCTTCACCTCTCTGACTTTGTGAATTATAATATAACAAATCTTTTGTTTTATATTCTTTTAAATTTAAATATTCAGTTTCAATCAAAACAAATTGTATTACTTTTTGATTTTCTTTTAACCAAACAGCTTCTTCAGAAGTATTATATAAACTTATATGTACTTCACCTTCATAATCTTCATCAATCAATTCCGCTAATCTATCTAATCCTAATTTAGTGCTAATACCAGATTTATTTTTAGCTACTAAGAAATAATTTTTTGGAATTCTAACATGTATACCACTAGGAATCAAAACTCTTTCATATGGTTCAATAATAATTGTATTATTATGAATTCTTACTAAAGCTTCTCTATTTTTTTCTTCAAAATCTTTAATAAAAGATTTATTTATCTTAGGTACAAAAAAATCAATACCCGCTGAACGTGGAGTACCTCTTTCTGGTGATTTAACTTCTCGAGATTTATAAAATCCTATTTGCTTTTCCATTTTTTTATGTCCTCATCGTTTATGCCATATTTTTTTAATATAGTTTTGATTTCACTCCAATCTAATATTTCTAAATATTCTTCAACTTCTTTCATTGAACATTCAAAATATTGGATTAGATAATTATATACTTCTTTAGCATAGTGTTTGATTTTTTTTCCTTTAATATATTTCAAAAAAACCTTTGACTTAGGTAATAATTCTTGATAAAATCTATAAACAAATTCAGGTTCTATAGATTGAGTCATAAACTGTAACTTAGCTATATATGGAATAAAATTTTGATTCATAGAAAGATATCTATTAATCATATATACAGAAAATGATTTTTTATCTTCTTGTGTTAATGAATTCCATTTAATTTCTTTATTCCAAGTTAAAGCATTTAAATGATCAAATAATGTTTTAGTCTTTGTCATTAGTTAACTTTGGTTTATCTCTAAGTTGTTCAGGTAAAAATTCTTGATTAATATGTCCACACATTGTACAAGAAAAAACTGGTATTGGGTAATAACCAACCTTTCCGGTTTCAGATAGAATTGCTGATACTTTTTTCATTATCAATGCTTCTTGAAAACTTGTATTTCCACACTTATCACATTTTACTGTTGGTAGTGATGCTGCATCATGTAATACTTGTTGTTGCTGTTGTTTTTGATTAATTTTATTATTATTAATTTCATGAATCATAATTATTTTCCTTATTTAATCCATTCATTTATACCAACTTCAATACATTCTTCTATTGTTTTATTAGGATGATTTTTTAATTCATTGAATGCAGACCATAATACTTCTGTAGCTAATCCTCTCATATGAGATATCATCATAGCTTTTTGTATTGCGGTCATATCTTTTTTTGTTTGTTCTTCCATAACCCATTCCTTTAATATATATACTACTGATTACAAAAAATTATTGAATATTACTATGAATAAAATCTTTAACATCTCTAACCAATTTAAGTTCTTCTTCATAGTCCATATATCTATTTAAATGATATTTATGAGACGTTGCCCAAGATGATCCTTGTTCTATAATATCCATAAGTTTCCATTCAAGTTTATTAAGTCGATCTAAAATATCATATCTCATATCATTAGAAATATGTTTTTCTTCTATTGATTTTATTTCTTCCATTGATATCATAACTTACTCCTTTAATTTAAAATGAATTATTTATAATCCAAATTGGATTATTATCTATTTTCTTCCTCTTTGATAAAAATATTTTACAAAATATACTTTTAGATTAGCTTGATAATCATAATTAACAAAGTATATTTTTATATCTGCTTCATATGGATATTTAACAAATCTCCAAACAAAAAAATCTTTTGTTATTATATTATTAGCTTTAAAAATATTAAAATCGGCTTTATATGAATATCTAACTTCATATACTAATAAATTAGCTTGATATACATACCTTGTAACATAAACATCAATTGCATTAGTACTAACTAATAACACTAAAAATAGTATTATTTTTTTAATATCCATTCTTAAACCACTTACCCTTTAATTCAAAACTTCTAAAAGTGTTAACTATTATTTGTTTCATTTGTTTTTGACACTTAGGACATTTCATTTGTGAAACATCTTCTGTTATTTTTCGCCTAACATCTTTTTCTTCATAACCACAATGGTTACATTTATAATCATACCAAGGCATTTTAGTTATTTTTTATTTTAATTATTTGTGCAATACATGACATAAAACAAATTTCTTTATCTATGCTAAATGAATCTTGATACTGAGCTTCTTGTAAAGCTATAACTATATTTATAAAATCATCAGAAATTTCATCTATATGATCAAAAAGAAATGTATATAATACATTAAAATCTTTTATCCCATTATCTAAAACTATCTTTCTAATATTATTAAATGTTTTTGGTGTTTTTGATTTTAATTCATTTAATATATCATATTTATAATCATTAGAAGTAATGGAATCTTTTATTATTTCTAACTTATTATTAACTACATTTTTTTGTAATTCATTAATAATTTTTCTTACATCTGGAAAATATAAATTAATAATTGTTTTTAAATCTTCTGGTTTAAATTCTATAGATTCTTTTTGTAAAATAAATGCACATCTTTTAGCTATATCAACTTTATTCATTTCTTCTAATTCTAAAGGTTGTAATCTAGAAACTATAGGTGGAATAAGTTTATTAATATAATTACATGTAAATATAAATCTAGTAGTATTTGAATATTGTTCAATAATACTTCTAAGAGCAGCTTGACTCTGAGGAGTTAAATAATCTGACTCATCAAGTATTATAATTTTAATACCACCGAAACTCATTGATGATGCAAAATTCTTAACTTTAGTTCTAACCGTTTCTATATTATTTTCATCAGAAGCATTTATATAAATCCAATTATCACCTGATATTTTATTTGCCAAAAGTTTTGCTAAAGTAGTTTTACCAGTTCCTTGAACACCATAAAATAAAAGATGTGGAATATCCTTTTCTGTTATCCAATTGGTAATAAGCTTAATAATTTTTTCATTACCAATAAATTCATCTGCTTCAGTTGGACGATATTTTTCTACAAATATAGTATGCTCTTTATTCATATTAAGATCCTATGTTTTTAGCTACTAAATAATAAACAGAATTAATATCATTATTTGAAAACGAAAGTTCCATCAATCCTTTAGAAGATACTTTCATTGTACTTGATGTTATATAACTATTAGCTTTATTAGCAGACAAAATACTTTTAAATAAAGCAGTGTCATAATATAAACCAGTAATATCTACGTCTAAATTTCCTTTATGTGCTACATTTATTATAGCCTGATTTCCTTTAAAATTAGTAGTCGGATCTGAATCTTCTGATAAAACTATATTAACCTTTTTAGTTAATACATCTGTTTGAATCATAAATGTTTGTGATTTAAGTGCTTTATATGCTTCTAAAAAATTATCAATAAATCCAAGATCTAAATTTAATTCATAATCAATGTCTTTAGTTAAAGAACCACCTTGATTAACTATAGATAAATCCGCTAAATTATATCTTATAAGCATTCCATTATGAGATAATGCTAATTGGTGTTTAATATCGTTTTTTTCTTCAAAATCTATTTCAATTTCAATAGCAGATGATAAAGAATTAATTAATGATTTTAGATTAGAAGTAGTATGAACTCCAAATTTAAAATCTTCACTACCCAAATCAACGTTTAATAAATCAATTGTAAATAAATATGATTTATCTTCTGCTTTATAGTTAATACTTAATTTATTTTTTTTAGAATATGATAAAGCTACTGATTCAACATTACCATCTAAATTATAACGTGATATAAATTCTAATAATTTTTTCTTTTCAATTTTCATATGAGATTCCTATTTAATAACTTTTTTTATAAATATAAACTATTAATCAAAAAATTGATTTGATAACTTAAGTTGTTCTGAAGGGTATATCCATCCTAATGCTTCATAAATCTGTAAAATTTTAGATTTTAATTCTGATTCATACATCTTTTGTTTATCAATATATTTTTCTATAATTTCTATAATTTCAGGAGGATCTTCATAACCACGACATGCTAATGCCTCTAATCCAAATTTATTTTTTTTAAGATAACACCAAACTATTTTTTCACCACTAGTTATTTTAGAATATTTTTTAGTTAAACCAAAAAATGAAACTAAATCATTATAATGTATAGCAGCTTTAACCTGAGCTGGAGTACCTTTATTTATTTTTGAAAATATTTTATTCATCTTTTGAGTTGATCGATATTTATTAATTCCATTAACACTAGTATTTTTACAAAGATCTAGTGCATCGGTTTTCATTAATTGTTTTTCAAATGTTAAAACCATATCATCAATTTGATTTTTAGTTTTAGCATCTAAGATTTCATATAATAATTTTTTAAGGAAACCAACAAATGCTAATGGGAATGATGATCTAACCACGTCTATACCTTTTATTTCAAGCTTATTTTCAGGTATACCTTCTCTGTCAATGACAAGCATTCCATATCTTTTTTTAGCTAACCATATAGCATTTTTAGATATTAATTCTTGTTTAATATTAAATCTATGTGTATCTTTAATATGAAAATTTTCTTTAGCTAATTTATCAAATCCATTATTAATATATTCTTGTACTTTAGTTATTTGATTACGAATTTCAGATTTATTTGATTCAAAGTTAGTATGTGTCAGTTTAGGCATTATTGGTTCTAATGATAACATTAAAGAATCAGTATCTCCAGCAATAACATAATCTTTATTTTCATTGGTTATATTATTATAATATTCATTAGCACTTTGTTCAGCGTTTTTAATAATAGTTCTTCCAGTTACTGTAACTGCTTCTGCGTTTGCTAAATCATAGAATCTAAATGAAGGAAGACCAAGTACTCCATATACAGAATTTAATAAAGTTTTCTGAGCATATTGTAACTTATCATAAAATTCATATTTTTCTTTATCACCACTCTTACCATATTTTTTCATTAAATTTTTATATTCAACTCTCTTATTAAACCATTTATTTAAAACAATTGGGATAATACCAAGCTGTTGATCTTTAGATTTATATACAACACCGTTAGCTGATATATAAAAATTAAATTCATCTAACATATTATTAAATTTATCTATAGACATATTAGTTGAACGATTTAGTTGATATGAATAAACTTCTAGGTTCATATCCTCATCTTTATGATTTTTATAATATTCCCAATTAATAACCTTAGCAATTTTAGTTTCCGGTGATATATTAAGAGACATAATAATAGATGGATATAGAGAAGTTAAGTCTAAATCATATACGAATGGATAAATATTAGGTATTGGTTCTTTAACATAAGCACCTATAAATGGAGATCTTTCACCACCTTGAACTCGATTAGGTGCTACTAAACCATTTTGTTTAAGATATGTTAAAATAGCACCATCAATATATCGTGATGACATTTGAATATCTTCATATTTAATTTTACCAATAGTTGCAATTGTAACAACACTATCAATTAATTTCTTTTTATCATTAATTTTTTTAACTAATCTAACATCATTGATATTATATTCAATATATTTATTAATATCTGATCGGAATAAATCTTTAAGTTGTCCATCAAATTCAATTTTACCTTCACCTAATTCTTTTTTAGCTATAGTATCTAGTCTATAATTACGTTCTTCAGAAAATGTAAACTTTTTATAAATTTCTAAATAATCAAGAGAATTAATTCCAATTATATAATACTTTTGCCAACGTTCATCCCATATAATTTTACCAATAGGACTTAGTTCATTAGTATATGTTTGTCCAAGTTGACGATTCATTCTATTTATTATATAAGGAATATCAAATCCATCTGTATTCCAACCAGTTAAAATAGTTGGTTTTAATTTCTTCATTAATTGAACAAAATCCATTAATAAATCATTTTCATAAAGATATGATTTAATTTCTACATTATCATTTATTCCATCATCAACTTCATCATCTTCATCTAAAATTAAACAATAATATTTATTAGTAGTATAGTCATATACTGCTATAGATGTTACAGTATTTTCTGCTTTTTTAGGATCTGGAAATGATTTATCTACATCAACCTCAATATCAAATACAACTATATTATTTTCTGGTAAAGATTCATCTTCATAATATACGTCTATTAAAGTACGCATATCTGGATATACATCAGATTCTAATAATTGATCACCTTCTTTCCAATGCCATATCTTTTCAACATAATTACCATAAATATCTTTAGTATCTGTTATTTTATTAGATCTTTTATAAGCATATTTTCTAAATTTAAATTTATGATAACCTTCTTTATCATCCCACAAATGAATTAATCGAGTTTCTTTGTCATACCAAATATATTGATACATTTATAACCTTTAGTTTAATTTATTTATAAATATATATTCTTTATCGTAAAGTACATTAATATCTATTTCATAACCAACAGCTGCCATATTAGTAGCTAATATAAATACACACTGCAATAATTTAGATTTAGATTCTAATTCTTTAAAAAATAATTCTTCAGTATAAGTTGGTTTAAATAATTCATACACCAATTCATTAGTAATAATAGCATTTTCTAATTTACACTCACTAGTAATCATTTTACAATGTTGTAATCTTTTTGTAGTAATAAATAATTTAATCCTTTCATGATTTAGATTTAATAAATATTTTTAATGATTTACCATCATCTTGTAATGATAATTCAACTCCACCAACCCGATTGTTAACATAACTTCTACCGTTTTCATCAACTACTTCAACCCTCGTTACTTTTTTGGGTTTAACTGAAATTCGTTTTTCTGATTTTTTCTTTTCTTTTTTACAATCATATTTATATCGTTGATCAAATGGATTAAAAAAATAACCAGTATTATTACAAGTATAATAATTAACCTTTTTCATTCTATTTTCCTATAATTTAATTATTGATTCTTTATACCACTTAGGAAAAAACTTACTAGTTCTATAATAAAAATAGCTCCAATCAGAATCTAATATATATGTAATAGACCAATCATTTTTATCTCTAACACTTCTACCTGAGGACTGAATTATCGATTTAACTGTTAACCAATCATACCAACCTTTTACTCGTGTCATTTTAGTTTTTACATATTCATCACCTAAACTTGCAAATGGAATCTTAACTATAATCTGAAATCTAGATAAATCATCTAATAAATCAACACCCTCTCCCATTGAAGGAGATACTAATATAGTTGGACTGTCAGAAAGAATATGTTGTTTATAAATTTCAATTTTATCTTCTGACGTATGGAATAATAATCTTTTATCTTTAAGATTTTCTTTAATATAATTAGCTACTTTAAAACTTGATGTGTGTATAATTCCTTTAACATCTTTATGCTGTGGATCATTAATAATTCCTTTAATAGCTTTAACCATTGTTGGAAGAGATTTATCAATGTTTTTATAGCTCATCGATGCAACATTAGTAATCATCACCGGACGATTATCTTTATGAAATTCTGAATCTAAAGAAATGAAAGCTACATTATCTATTGGTATACCAACATTTTTACAATAAGTATTTTTATCTAATATTGTACCACTCATTAATAATACTTTATTAGCACTTCTATATAAACATTGTTCTGCAAACTTAGAACTGTATATTGGTCTAATAAGTATTTCATCATCTTGATATGAGCGTGTCATTACCCACTCATTTAAATTAGCAGAATTATAAATAAATCTGGTAATATTAGTTACTAATTTATTTCCAAAATCTATTTGTTTAAGTAATGTTTGACCTTCTGGTGTTGATGCGAATGAAGCCCCAAACTTTGCTTTCTTTTCAGACATAATATTTTTTTTAGTTTCTATCTTTCTTTCTAATATTGGAAGTACATCTTTAGATATCCAATTTTTTATTGATAATAAATCTAAATTTTTTTTAGGCCAAAGAATATCATGTTGTTCCATTTCACCACGATGGATTTCTAAAGAAACAAAATTAGTTAATTGATCATCTAAGTTATGAGCTTCATCTATTATTAATAAGTCTCTTTTAGAAAACATTGGAAAATGTTCTACAACATTTAAAAAATAAGGAAGATTTGTTAATGATATAGATTCTCTTAAATATTTTTCTTTATCTTCTTTATAATGACATTTACAAGGAGAAAATCCAGTCGACTTATTAATCATAAGTCCAGTATCACAACTTAAATTTGGGCGGGCTTTACATTTATAATTAGTTTTAGACCATAAGTTAGCTAACCAAGGATAGTCTTTAGTATATTGCATTTGTAATATTTTTTGAGTAGTAACTATATAAGATGAACCAATCATTTTAGCAACTGTAATTCCTATAGCCGATTTTCCCGATCCAGTAGGTGCTTCTATAATAACGAATTTTTTTCTTTTGAACTGTTCTAGAGCAAAATTAATTGATGTTTCTTGAGACGGTCTAGTATCTGTATAAGGGAAGTGTTTAATCCAATCTTGTTTGTTCATTTAATAACCTATTAATTTCGAATTCACAGTGATTTGTAGTTTTTTTGATTCTTTTTATATTAGAGTAATTTTCTAATAATTTATTATAAATAGATTCTAAATTTCCAAAGTATGCTATTATGATATTTTTTTCTGAGCTTTTAACACAATTAACTAATTTATCATAGTCAAAACCTAATATATCACCTAATATAATATAATTTATATTATTATTTTCGATTAATTCTTTTATTTTTTCAAAATCTATACTATATTCTATATGATTAGAAATTTTATTATCATTAAATACTTTCTGGAAAAAATGAATAGACTCCTCTTGAGAGTCTATTACTATAGCATTTATAAATTTCATTTTTTTTTTAATAATAAAATTATTTTGTAATTTTATAATATGGAGAGTCTTTCAATATAGTTTTTTCAACATCTTTAACAAATTTAGCTACCATTGATTCAATTTCTTTTTTAGTATATTCTTTCTTACTATCAGTAGCTTCTATTGTTATAGTATAACCAAATTCCTGAGGTTTTTTTGATTCAAAGTTAAGAGAATAAACATCTAATTCTCCTTTATATGTAACATATAAAGCTTTAAACCCAGGAATATTAATTCCTTTTGCTTTTCTTAAAACAGAACTCTCTAAAAAGTTAGGACGAACGATATCATTGAATGCCGATCTATCATCTTCATAATTTGCTTTAATTTTATCCAAATTAAATTTTATTTTAAATAAGAAGTCTATACCAACCATCGCTGGTAATAACTTATGTTCCCACCAACTACGTGCTTTAGTTTTTGTTCCATTAAATATTTTTGATTTAAAATCATATTCTGCCATTATATTAATTTCCTATTTTTATAAT
>Ga0265293_10003940_pt1 | contig 26885 bp, 27 predicted proteins | sample Munlanlewell138R_FD_192505 | JGI IMG/M metagenome (GOLD analysis project Ga0265293, IMG submission 192505) | Leachate microbial communities from a municipal landfill in Southern Ontario, Canada - Leachate well 138R | ecosystem: Engineered > Solid waste > Landfill > Unclassified | place: Canada...
CTATCTTCTCCAACCTATCAAAAACATCTGATAACTCTTTTAAGCCTTCACTATTCTTAAGTTCGGGAAAGTCAGATAAAAGACTACTAACATCTTTTGAATTTAAAAATTTTAACAAATCATTAAAAGAATCTTCTTTAATATCGCACTTTAAAACTAATGATTTAAAATCATCCTTACTTAGCTTTCTATATTTATCCATTAATCTAATTAACTCTACTTCTTTATCTTTTTTAACTCCTAGAATGGAAAAAACATCATTAATCAACTTCCTGTTATTTATTTTTAAAACAAATGAATCTTTGGGAGGGTTAAAAGACAAAACTATATCTAAAGACAGTGTTAATATCTCCAAGTCAGATAAAATACTATTGTCACCAAAAATATCACAATTTAATTGCCAAAATTCCCTGTTTCTACCTCTTTGAGGCTTCTCATTTCTAACAAAATTAGCTATAGAGAAAAACCTTATAGGCTTTGGACTAGATGAATATATTTTTGAAACCATTCTAGATACACTTGGAGTCATCTCTGGTCTAATAGCTAATTCCCTGTCACCTCTATCTTTGAAAATCATTAATTCCTTAAGACCCACATCTTCACCCGACTTAGCTTTATATATCTCAGCATTTTCAAGAATAGGAGTTAAATATTCAACAAAACCATAAGAAAGACAAACTTCTCTCCATTTAGAAAAAATATATTTTCTAATAAAAAATTCTTCTGGTAGCCAATCATTCATTCCTTTTACTTCCTGATTTGATAATATTTTTTTTGACATATTTTTTAAATAATCATTTTATCTTGTAACTTCTCTTTTGCAAGTATTTGAGCCTCTAGCAAACTATCAAAAGTGCCAGCATCAATCCATGCGCCATTAACCATTGCTACGTTCAGCTCTTTCTCTTTTAAATATACTTTATTAATATCTGTTATCTCTAATTCTCCCCTTGAAGATGGTTTTAGATTCTTGGCAATATTTACAACCTTATTATCATAGACATATAGCCCAGTAACGCAATAATTTGATTTTGGTTCTTCTGGTTTCTCCTCAATCGAAACAGCTCTTAAATCTTCGCTAAATTCAACCACTCCAAATCTTTCTGGGTCAGAAACTTCTTTGGCAAAAATTTTAGCACCTGATTCAAAATTCTTAATATCTTCACTAAAGTCATCTTCAAATATGTTGTCACCAAGTATCATACAAACATTGTCCTCGTCAATAAAATTTTCGCCAATTAAAAAAGCTTGAGCTAGCCCTTCTGGCTTGTCTTGAACTTCATAAGTAAATTTAACACCAAACTTTTTACCACTACCTAACAGATTAAGATAATGACCAGCCTGCTCGGGAGAGACTATTATTAAAATATCTTTAATACCAGCCTTTATTAAAGTATTTAAAGGATAATAAATCATTGGCCTGTTATAGACTGGCAATAATTGTTTTGATGTAACTTTTGTACAGGGGCGAAGTCTAGTAGCACTTCCACCTGACAATATAATACCTTTCATAGTAATTTTAATTATATTTTTTTAAATATTCTTCTAAAGCATCTTTCCAGGTTCTAAGTGCCGGTAACTTTGTATTAGCTAATACAGAATACTTCGGCCTTTTAGCTGGTCTAGGAAAAAGATCCGAACTTACCGGATTTATCTTAGTTTTAATATTTTTAAGTCTAAACAATTCTCTGGCAGCATCATACCAAATAGCTGGCTCACTATTTCTAACATGATAAATACCAAAATCCTCTTTATTATTTAATATATCTAATGTTTGTATGGCTAAATCTTTTGTATATGTAAAGCAACTCAATTCCTCACTTACAACATTTACCTCTTTCTTGTCCTTTGATATATTTAACATTAAATCAAAGAAGCTATCCTTAGCTTCATTTGACTTCCCCTTAGGACCAAACAACTTAGATGTTCTTATTATGTAATATTTTAAATTCTTATCTTTTAATTTTAACAACTCTTCTTCGCCCATTAATTTGGTTATTCCATATTTATTTATAGGGCAAGGAACATCATCTTCTGTAAATCCTCCTTTTTCTTTAAACTTTAAAAAAGAGTCATCATCACCAACAGTACACTCATCACCACCAAAAACATAATCACTAGAATAATGAACCAAAACAGCATTATTTTTAATTGCAGCTTTCCCTATATATTTTAAAGCATCTGCATTTATTTTTTTAGCTAATTTAAATTCATCATCAAATTCTTCGCACTTATCAACCGCATTATATGCTGTAGCATTAATAATCAAATCTGGCTTAACTTTTGATATTTTGGAGACTATTGAATCCTGTTCTAATAAATTTAAATCAGTTCTGTCATAAGGTATAACTTGGAAGTCTGAAAGCCCAACTATATTATCAAAAAGCTGACCACCTAGATTACCGTTAGATCCTAAAATTAAAATTTTTTTCATATATTATTTTTATACCAATCAATTGTATTTTTTAAACCTTCTTCAAAACTTATTTTAGGTTCCCATTTCAACTCTTCTTTAGCCTTAGAGAAGTCAATGGCATATCGAAGATCGTGCCCAAGTCTATCCTGAACAAACTCTATCATATCCTCACCCAATCCTAAATAATTTAATATTTTCCTTGCTATTTCGATATTGCTAATTTCATTATCACCACCCAAACAATACGTTTCACCTATTTTACCGTTTTTAATAATAGCCTCAATACCACTATTATGATCGTCAACGTGTATCCAATCTCTAATATTTTCGCCATTACCATAAAGAGGTACTTTCTTGCCTTTTAACAAATTCAAAACAAAAAATGGTATTAATTTTTCTGGAAATTGATAAGGACCATAATTATTAGAACAATTAGAGATAGTAATTGGCAATTTATATGTATGGAAATATGCTCTCACTAAATGATCGGAAGAAGCTTTTGATGCACTATATGGAGACCTGGGGTCATATGGTGTATCTTCATTGAACTTCTTATCACCAATATTCAAAGAACCAAAAACCTCGTCCGTTGATATATGATGAAACCTTATACCGCCATTATTTTTTGCTGCTTCTAATAATGTTCTAGTTCCTTCTATATTTGTTTTTACAAAATCAGCACTATTCTCTATTGATCTATCCACATGACTTTCAGCGGCAAAATGAACAATCAAATCTATATCCTTCATTAATCCATTTACCAAATTAAAATCACAAATATCTCCAAGTACAAATCTATACTTAGAGCTAGTTGAAACATCTTTTAAATTCTCTAATTTACCAGCATAAGTTAATTTATCTAAATTAACTATATAATCTTCTGGATTATTTTTGAGCCAGTACCTGATAAAGTTGGAACCTATAAAACCAGCACCGCCAGTTACTAAAATTTTTCTCATAAAAATTAATTATTGAGCTATCCAGCCACCATCTACATACATAATAGATCCAGTGACAAATTTTGACTCATTAGAAGCTAAATAGACAGCTGCATAAGCAATGTCATCTGACTCACCCATGTGCCCCATAGGTATAGCCCCTACAACAGCAGCATCAGCTGCTTCGTTTTCCTTAATACCCTTGGTCATTTGAGTCTCTATAAAGCCAGGAGCTATAGCATTAACCCTAATACCAAAAGGAGCGAACTCTAAAGCGGCTGTCCTTGTTAACTGATTAACAGCTCCCTTAGAAGCACAGTAAGCAGCTGCTGTCCTGAAGCCAACATGACCTAAAATAGAGCTAATATTAATAATTGATCCCTTAATACTCTTCTCTTTCATATATTCGGCTGCAGCCTTTAAACCATAGAAAACTCCATTTAAATTAATATCTAAAACTTTTGACCAAACAGACTCGTCCATACCAATAACTTCACCAGTTAGCCCAATTCCAGCATTATTAACAATAATATCTAGCCCGCCAAACTCTTTAATGGCTGTATCAATCAAATTCTTAACCTCGTCTTGCTTCGAAACATCAGCTTTGACAAATATAGCATTATCTCCCAAATCTTCACTTGCATCATTTATATCAGAAAAAACAACCTTAGCTCCCTCTTTTAAAAACATTTTTGCCATAGCCTCACCTAGTCCAGAGGAAGCACCAGTGACTATAGCTATTTTATTCTCTAATCTCATAAAGATATTAAATTAATTATTATAATAGGATAATAACATAAAAAACAACAAAACTCAATTAAGATGTTTTTTTAGTTTTTTGAAAGAATTTTTAAAATCTGCCATCCTAGACGAAGATCTTAATGCTGCTGCTGGATGAAAAACTGGAAAAATCAAATAATCACCAGAATTAATCAATTCTCCTTGAATTTTAGAGATTTTAGCTCCTGGCAAGAAATATTGCAAAGAAAAACGACCCAAGCTTACAATAATCTTGGGTTTAATAATATCTATTTCTCTTTTTAAATAGGGTGAAAATAGTGCAATCTCGCGACTATCTGGGTCTCTATTGTCTGGTGGTCTTTTCTTGACTATATTAGTAATATATACATCCTCTCTTCCCAATCCAATCTCATCTAAATTAGCTTCTAATAATTTACCAGATCTTCCAACAAAAGGTCTACCCAACTCTTCTTCTTTTGCTCCAGGGGCCTCTCCTATAAAAATAACCTTGGAGTCAAAATTTCCCTCTCCGAAAATAATTCTTGATTCAATTAAAGACAGTTTTCTGTCTTTAATTAGTTCATCTTTTAATTTATTTAATAAAACCTTTTTATTCATAAACACGGAAAACTATTTAATCGGCAAACTAAAGAAAAATATAGTTCCCTTTCCTTCTGTTGATTTGAACCATATTTTACCTCCATGAGATTCAACTATAGCTTTAACAATATGGAGGCCTAGCCCAGTGCCATCAGCCTCACTAGAAACAGCATTGCTAGCCCTAAAAAATTTATCAAAAATCTTAACTTGTTGATCTTTAGGTATTCCTATACCACTGTCTTTTATTTTAAAAAGGCTCTAGACTAGCAGACATCTATGGTATAATATAGATATATGCTAAAAGAAGCCAAATTATCCACTTATAAGATCAAAAAAATTATTAAGTGTTTTTGTCTCGATATTAATGCCTCTAAAACCGCTAAATTGTTGGGCATAAATCGCAATACGATCAATCATTGGTATAATGTATTTCGTAGGGCAATTTATGCTCACCAGATTAAAGAATTTAAGAAGATATTCGGCGAAGCTGAAATAGATGAATGTTATTTTGGCTCCAGAAGAAAAAGAGGTTTTCGTGGTAAATTAAAGCGTGGTCGAGGAACCCAGAAACAACCCGTGTTTGGCATTTTAAAAAGAAATGGCCATGTTTATACTGAAATAATTCCTAATTGCAAAAAAGATATATTACAGGCAGTAATTAGGGGCAAAATTGATAAGTCAGCTGTTATTTATTCTGATAAGTGGAGAGGATATGATGGCTTAGTAGACTTCGGTTATGATAAACATTTTAGGGTTAATCACGGTGATAATGAGTTTTCTAAAGGACATGGAATTCATATCAATGGGATTGAAAATTTCTGGAGTTTTACTAAGAGAAGATTAGCCAAATTCAATGGTGTAAAAAAGAACTTTGATCTTCACCTCAAAGAGTCAGAATGGCGTTACGGAAGATTAAATGTTATACTTGAAAAAGAACTATTTAATATACTTAAAAAATATTACTCATAGGCTAGCCTGCTAGTCTAGAGCCTAATATAATAATGTTATAAAAAATTATATGAAGAAGAAGAATAAAATTATAAAATAAGAATACAAAGTATATATTAAATAGAATCAAGGAAAGCATTGCTGATAAGGATAGAAAAGAATTTGAAAAAATAGTCGAAGAATCGTTGTGTTATTAAGAAAAATTAAATAGTTTTTCTCATAGATTTAACTGACTCTCTATCACTATTATTAAATTCTTCGTATTCTTTAGGATTAAGGGCTGCTTTTTTAAGTAGTTTTTTTGATATTAATTATAGCCCTAACTGGGGTTTTTATTATATATATCAAAAAAGATTCTTAATTTACTTAAAATATTCTTTTGGGTATGCCCCCACATAAAGAAAATAAACTGAATAATTAAAATATCTAAATATAAACAAGCTTCTCTATTAAAATAATAATGGTCTAAGTGGTGCATCGACATTTCTGTGAAAGAGGCTCGAAAGACGAGCGTTTTCAATGGTTCGATGCCCATAAGAGTGAGCAGATATCTCTTTTTTGTGAGAGACCGACTTACATCATTGTTTCGTAGGGATAAAGTGAAAGGTGCCGGCTTATACCAGTTTTTTTGTTTTAGTCAAATTAGATAAAATTCTAGTAAATAAAGGACTTGAGTGGTTAAAATCCCGTTTAGTTTTTTGTAAAATTAGCAAAATTTAGGTTTACTTTTGTTTTAAAAAATATTATAATAAGGTTATAATTGTTTTAAAATTATGAAATTATTTAGATTAAAAAGGTTTGTTATTTTAGTCCTTGCTTATAATATGATATTCTTTTCTTTGTTTTTGTTTTGGGGGGAGATTACCTCAAGTGATATAATGTTAGATTTTTTATTATTTCCGTTGTCAATTATTCTTTTAGCTTTTTTTATAATATTATATAAAAAGAAATGGATTAATGTTCCGGCTAAAATTACTTTTTTTAGTCTTTTTTTAATTAATTTAATTTTATCAGTTCAATATTTTTTTGGTTACATAAATTTAATATATTTTTTACCGTCGTTATTGCCACTAATATTTTTATATAAAAATGATTTAAAGGAGTGGTTTACTTCTTTAAAGAATAAACCATTTTGTATTTTTAAAAAATCATTAGAGATTTCAAAAAAGGATTATCTTCTAATAATTTTAGCTATGTTAGTTATTTTGGTTCCATGGGTTTATGCAATCTTTAAATACTCGTTTTTTTATATAAGTTGGATTGTCATTATTAAATTAATTGTTATTTTTTCTTATCTTTTGTTAAAACCGTCTCCATTAAAATCAATTTTAAGAGTTGGAATATTTCTGTGGTGTATATTTTTATTTTATAATATAGTCCAAGCATTCTGGTACAATGGATTATACAATATTAAATATATAAATGAGTCTAATGGTTTGGTTGAGGGTATTTTAATTTATGTTGAAAGACTGGCTTTTACAGTATTTGCCATTTTTGTAATATATAATACTAGATTAAAAAAGGTTTTTAAGGGGACTGTAGCAAATTAAAATAACTTTTAAATTTTAATATTTTTTTATGTTTTTAAATTTTTTATTATCAATATTAACTATTATAATTTTAGGATTAAGCTTTATATTTATATTTAATATATTTGAAGCTTTAGATGAAAATCAAAGCGAATATTCAGAATCTGAAAGATGTGAATTGCACCAGAGAAACAGAAAAAGATGGACTAATATTTTTCTCAGAAAAATATTTGGAGAGAAGATAATAAATTTTATTTTTTTAGAAGACTATAGGTTATTGTCTGCTTTAATTCTTGTTAGCTTATTTGTTATTTTTTTTGTAACTTTTTTGGTGCAAAACTTTGATGCTTTTTTATTTCTTCAGAAGTTTGCACTTATTTTTACTTCTCTTTTTTTTGTTGTTACCATAACTTCTAAAAGAAAAATTCTTTATATTTCTCTTTTTTTTATTGTTTTAGGTTTTATCTTTAATCCATTTATAATTAAAAAAGAATATATTGTTTATGATCCTATTATTAGCGCTTCTAGAAAGGGGAGGGATTTGGAAGTTAATGTTAAGCACTTAAAAGATTGTTTTGCATTAGATGTTCTTCCTAATACAGACTGCAGTTTATTTAATACTCAATGTCTGGAAGAAGAATTTGGAGAGATAAGCTCTGAAGATCAAATTAAATATAATGTTCCACCTTTTCCTTTTAGTAGTAGGTTTAATGATGGTTTTATTTTTTTTGATTCAGTAGAATATTACGATGATTATGGTTCTGTATATGATTCTGATAATATTGTGATTATATCTTTTGATAATAATAATATATATAATATATTAAATAAAGATTTGGCCAATATAATAAGATATTCTGGTGAAAAAATACGCGTAATTAAGGTTTCTGGTCGTCCTGATGTTGATGACGATTTTTCTAATTTTTATTTTGAGATTAGGGTTAAGGATAATAATGTTGAAAAAGTAATTATTAACGAAGATAATTATTTTCTAAGATGAATATTGGTCGAATTTTTATTAATATAGTTAATGCATGGAGATTTAATAGGAAGAAGAACCAGTATTGATTGGAAATAATGAAATTTTTTATTTGTGGTAAATATTTATGGCCAAGATAATAATAAAAAAAGACGATATCACTAGTATTGATGTTGAGGTAATAGTTAATTCAGCTAATGAATCTTTGCTATCTGGTAGTGGTTTATGTGGTTTAATACATAAGAAAGCTGGCCCTAATCTTGAAAAAGAATGTTTAGAAAAATCTCCATGTAAAACAGGTGATTCTGTTATAACAAAAGCTTATGATTTGCCTTTTAAATATATAATTCATACAGTTGGACCAAAATATTATTTGGAGACAGGAAGAGAAGATGAGTTGTTGGAAAGTTGCTATGAAAGTAGCCTAGCATTAGCTAAAGAGAATAATATTAAGACTATAGCTTTTCCTTGTATCTCTGCTGGTATATATAAATTTCCCAAAGAAAGAGCTGCTAAAATAGCCATTGATACAGTTAAATTATTTATAGAAAAACATCCTTCATCTTTTGAGACTATTATTTTTGCTGTTTTTAGTGAGGATGAAATTAGTATTTATAAAAACTTATTGGGGTTTAAATAGGTTTTAGCATTCTATGGAGAGTGACCATTTTTTTAGATGTCACTTTTATAAGTTCTTAAAATTGAAATATTAAAATCATATATTGTATTCTAAAAAATGTCTAATGAAATGGGCACCTTCCAATTTGGAAGGTACCCCAAAAATTTGACACTTTTTCCATCTATTTTGGCGGTATTATTAAACATCTTTTGTAGTATCTCTTGAGTTAGCGGGTCTTTGTTTAAAAGACGAATATACTTATAAACAATGATAAATCTCTAAAAAATATTCCTCTCTATACAAAAAAGCCTGGTTAGCTCCAGCATTTTTTGTTTTACTTTTTGAGAAGAAAGTCTCATACGCCCAATTTATTTTTGTGTTTATAAGCAGGGGAAAGTAGTCTGTCATAATTTATTTAAAATTTCTGATAATTTTAACAACCACCCCTCTTATTTCAACATCTTTTCTATAAATCGGCTCATATTTAGGGTTAGCCGGCTGTAATTTTATTTTATTTTTTTCAATATAAAACTTTTTAAGTGTGGCTTCATTTTCATCAATGATTGCCACGACCATATCACCATTATCTGCTACTGATTGTTTTTTGGCAATAATAATATCATTATCAAATACACCTTCTTCAATCATTGAATCACCCTCAACTTTTAAAGCGTATAAATTACCTTTTAAAAAAGATTCTCTAACAATTCTTATAAATTCATTTACTGTTTCTATAGCTTCAATCGGTTTTCCAGCTCGTATTAGTCCTAATAAAGGAATTTCCATGTATTGCTTTTTTTTGGGGATAACTGCAATTCCTCGGGGACTTTTTTCATCTCTTAATAAATAACCCTTATTAACCAATTCGGTAATATGTTCGTGAACGGTTGAAAGGGCGGATAATCCAAAATTATCTTTTATTTCATCATATGTAGGGGAATAACCGTTTTTATCTATGTATGAAGAAATATATTCAAATATTTCTTGTTGTCTTTTTGTTAGTGGGCTCATATGTTATAATGACATTATACCCGAATATGTACCGAAGTGCAACTGTGGACAAATGTTTAAAAATAAAGTAATATTGTGATATATGTCAAACAAGAATTACAAAGATTTATCAAAAGAAGAATTAATTGAAAAAATAGAAAAATTAGAATCCCGTAAAAAATATGGGCTTATTTGGGATGAAGAAAAAACAAAAGAAAAATTCGAAAAAGATGCAGAAAATGCTTTGCCCGTTTTAAAAGAAATAAAAGGAAAAGAAATTAAAACAGACGATGAAAGTCCTATAAATATTTTAATTGAGGGGGATAACTATCACGCACTTTCTGTTTTAAATTTTACGCATCAAGGTAAAATTGATGTTATTTATATAGATCCTCCGTATAACACCGGAAAGAAAGATGAGTGGATATATAATGATAAGTATATAGACGAAACAGACTCTTATAGGCACAGCAAATGGCTTTCTTTCATGTCAAAAAGATTGAAGCTAGCAAAAAAACTTTTAAGCGAAAAAGGTGTTGTTTTTATTTCAATTGATGACAACGAAGAAGCTCAACTAAAGATGTTATGTGATTCGATTTTTGGTGAAAATAATTTTGAAAGATTTATATGGAAGAAAAAAGGTGGTGCTGGAAATACAGAAAGAATTGTTGGAAATTTAACAGAGCATATTCTATGTTATTTTAAAAATAAAAAACCAGGTGTTTTTAATTATAGGAATATTGAAAGGCAATATAAATATAAAGATGAAATCGGGCCTTATAATTTGGCCGGAATAGAAAAAACAAATTTAGGTAGTTATGAAAGAAAAACGATGACCTTCCCAATAACAGACCCTAAAACAAAAAAGAAATTTTTACCAGGACACGACATGAGGTGGACCTCTGGTGAAGCGAGTATAAAAAGAATGATAGAAGAAGAAAAAATTTACTTTGATTATAAAAAAAGTAAAGTTCTTGTTATTAAAAGGCCAGAGGACTACGAGGAAAGCAGTAATGTTTTTTATAACCTATTAACTGATTTTGGTAGCCTGTCAACAGCAAAGAGTGAGCTGTATGATTATTTTGGTAATAGAGAAATTTTTGATACACCAAAACCAACTCAATTATTAATTCACTTATTAGAAATATCATCAAAAAAAGATTCCATTATTTTAGATTTTTTTGCTGGTTCAGGGACAATTGGCCAGGCAGTATTAGAGTATAATAAAAAAATAGGCGGAAATAGGCAATTTATTCTATGTACTAATGATGAAGGCAAAATTTGTACAGAAATTTGTTATCCTAGGGTTTCTAAAACGATAAATGGCTATAAAACACCAAAAAATGAGTACATAAAGGGACTTGGCGGAAATTTAAAGTATTATAAAACTGCTTTTGTTAAAAACTCTGTTAGCAGAGATGAAATGAAAATGAAAATAACAGGACAATGTACAGAAATGCTTTGTTTGCGAGAAGGAATTTTTGAAGAAATAAAAAGCTTAAAAAGCTATAAAATATTTAAACAGAATAATAAAATAATGGCTGTTTATTATTCTCTTGAAAAAGATAAATTAGACAGTTTAAAAAATAGCTTGGATAAAATAAAAGGTGAAAAAGTATTATATTGCTTTACTCTTGATTATTTAGGTTTGGATAAAAATGATTTTATTGGCTGGGACGATATTAGACTAGAGCCTATACCGCAAAAAATATTAGATGTTTATAAAGATATATATGAATATTAATTTAAAAGAATATCAACGTAATGCCGTTGACGATTTAATTTGTAGAAATAAAAAACTCCTTGAAAGAAATGAAAAGGGTAAAATTTGTGTTTTTCAAGCCCCGACTGGTGCTGGCAAAACAGTAATGGTTGCTAAATTTATTGAAGAATTGATTAAAGAAATTCCAGAAACAGAACTATGTTTTATTTGGGTTAGTCCCGGAAAAGGAGAGTTGCACATACAGAGTAAAAATAGTTTAGATAGGATTTTTAACGGGGCTCCAAGAGTTTCTCTTTTAGAAAACGAATTTACTGGAGCAAGGGAAAGAATTGTCAGAAATGAAGTTGTGGTTGTTAATTGGGAAAAAATAAGAAGTAAAGATGGTAAAACAGGTGAATGGAGAAACTTACTCATGAAAGACGGCGAAACATTAAATTTCCGAGACATACTAAATAAAACAAGGGAGCAAAGAAAAATTATTTTAATTATTGATGAAAGTCAAGTTGGATTTAACGCTGAAAGAGCAAGTGAAGTTCGTGAACTTATTGACGCCGACTTAACACTTGAAATGTCAGCTACCCCTGTTTTAACCGCGAAGACTGACGAGATAATTAAAGTTGGTTCAAATGACGTTATTGATCAAGGGATGATTAAAAAAGAAATTATTATTAATGACGGAATAGATGATATTAAAGCTATAAACTCTCAGGAGCTAGTTTTAGAAGCTTCTTATGAAAGAAGGCTAGAGCTTCAAAAATTATATAAACAAGAAGGTGCTAATATAAACCCTTTAGTTTTAATTCAAATACCAACAGCCGAGGCCGGTGAAGATAAAATTAGAGCTGTAAAAAGCTTTTTTGATAAAAAGAACATAACAGAAAAAAATAATAAATTAAGGTTTTGGCTTAATGAAACAGAGCAAAGTTTGAAAAATAGGGATGAAATAGCGGAAGATAATAGTGAAATTGAATTTTTAGTTTTTAAACAAGCAATCGACACTGGTTGGGATTGCCCAAGAGCTCATATATTAATTAAATTTAGAGAAACAAGAAGTGAAACTTTTGAAATCCAAACAGTCGGAAGAATACTTAGGATGCCAGAACAAAAGCATTATTTTAATGAAAAACTTAATACTGGATATATATTTACAAATATAGAAAACATAATAGTCCACAAAGAAGACTATAATCCTAATATTATCAAAACATTAAAAGCTGTTAGAAAAGATTTATATAAAAATATAAACCTTGAATCATATTATAAAAAAAGAGCTGATTATGGAGACATTACTTCTAGCTTTAACAATGCTTTAAAAACTGTTTTTTGTCGTGAATTTGGAATAGATGAAAAAATGGAATATTTAATGTCAGCTAAAAATGAAAAAATATTAGAAAAAAAAGGATTAATTCTTAATTTAAAAAAGTATGAACAGGAATTAATTGCAGACGCAAAAATTGATGCTAAAAGGTTTGATGAATTAGAGGGTAAAATAGACATTGAAAAAAGAATTAATCTTGAAATGGCCGGTAATGATATTCAGGCAAAATTTGAACAAATTATTAAAAATAATTTGGGGTCTTTTAAAAATGTTAAAAGGTCTGTTCCGGCTGTAAAAACTGCAATTTATCTTTGGTTTCAAAAATATTTAGGCTCTGAAAATTGGCAGGAGCAAGTAATAATGATTCAAAAAATATTTTTAAATTCAAATAATATTAAAACTTTTGAAACAGCACTATCGAAAACCATAGAAGAATACAGAAACGTCAAAGATGAAGAGGTGAGACAAAGAGTTGAGGCCAGTGAGTTGTTTTATAATTTTAATTTAGAGTCAACTGAATTTCACAATCCCTATACAGAGGAAGAAGTTAAATACAAGAAATATGTTTATAATCCATGTTATTTAAATATAGAAAGAACAAAACCGGAAAAAGAATTTGAAAAGTATCTTGAAGAAAATTCTGACAAAATCGTTTGGTGGTGGAAAAACGGAGAAAATAAACAAACATATTTTGGCGTTAAGTATGAATATGCAAATCAGCTGAGGACATTTTACCCTGATTATTTAGTTCAATTTGAAAACGGTAAAATTGGTATTTTTGAAACCAAGGATGAGCATGATCAAGACGGAAAAACTTTAACTAAAGCTAAAGCCGAAAAATTACAGGAATATATAAATAAACAAAAAAATACAAAGATTTTCGGTGGTATTGTTATTAAAAAATATAATGGTTGGAAAATAAATTATAATAAAAAATACGATTGGGGAAAGTGCGAAGAAAACAACTGGAGCGAGTGGAGTGATCTTGAAATATAAACTCATATGTATAAATTTAATGAAAGTAAAATTGAAATAAAAAAAGGGGCTAAAAATAAAGACGATTATATTATTCTCCTTAATAATATTCAAATTAAAGATAAAGTTTTGTTTGAAAAAATACTTTTAAATGTCTCCGATGAACAGGAGGCTAAAAATTTTATAACAAAGTTTGCAAAATTTAAGCATATAAAGTTTATTAAAGATAGGATAGAAACTAAGAGTTTAAATTCTCAAATTTCAGATGTTTATCAATACTCTTTGGATGTTGAAATTAAGGATGAGCTTAAGCCTTTTTTATTTATAAGTATATTGCGTTGTGATATTGATAATATATGCTATCCTCCTCCTTTTAATAATGGGTGTGTAAGAATTTTTGTTCAGATATTACTAATATTTTCATGTAAATTTGAATGGGGTTTTTATAAAGACGAAAAAAAACATCAAAACGATATTGTTAATTTTGTTTATGATTCAGGATTCAGTCTTAGTAGGGAAGAATTTAAAAATATATATAGTCGATATTTTGAAGAATATAATGAATAGAAAATGTATCAAATCTTTGTATGAAGGTTAAAAGATATAAGTAATTTAAATATATTATGAATATAAATAGCATATTAACGTTAGTTGCTTTATTATTAGCATTTTTTGCTTATAGATGGTCTGTTATTAGGTATTTTAATTCATGGAAATCTTTGTTTATATCATTTAAAAATGATTTAAATAGTCAAAAAGCATGGCTTTCAACTAGTTATTCTCACTATTCATATAAAGAAGTTTATGATCCGGGAAAAATAATATTTCCATTATCTTTTGAGTCTTTACCAGAGATAATTTGCAAAGGCGTAGCGGAGTTAAAAGGAATTCCTAATGATTTTATCAATCAATTATCATTATTTAATGAAAGAATTTTGGCTTTTAACTCATTGTTAGAAAACATAAAACAAACAGTTACTGCAAATCCGGTATTAACACAAAAAACAGAATACAAGCTTCTTGATATTGGTTTGGATGATAGAAGAATAAGTTTTGAGCAATTTGAAAATAATTTAATCAAATTGATTGAAAATACAAGTTCTGATGAAGAAAAAAATATCTATTATTTGGCAAAAAATATACAAAATTTGAATAAAAAAATTCACGTTGGATTAATTTCAGTGGATAGCAAAGAAGACGGTTTGCATAGTTTGTATATTAAAATAGACAAACAGATTGGCGATATAATAAATAATTTTAATAAAAAAATTCCTTTTTATATAAGAAATGGTTGGTTGTTTCCAAGTATTTTGATTATTGCCTATATAGTTTATTCTATTTATATAATTTAGTCCTAACATCGTTTGCGACACCGTGAAAACTAAATTTAATGAAATTAAAAATACAAATAATAAATAAAATATGTTTAAATTATCTAAAACTACAATTCAAAAAATTCTACCATTAATTATCCTTTATTTTTTATTTTTTGTTTCTTTTCTCGAAAATAGTAATTATGAGTTATTGATTGTGTTAATAGCCACTGTCCCATTAATTACTTATATTTTTACAGAGGATAGAAAGCTTAAAAAATATCTCCAATATATTTTATACCTTTTTGTAGCCGGAATTATGGCCTATTGGATATTCGGTTCTTACGGTTGGGTTTGGTCGATATTTCATGGTTATTTTACCTTTCCTTGGTCTTCTTGTTTTTTTATGGGATGTTATGGTGAGACTGGATGGAATGTTTTTATTCAAAGTGGTGTTTTTCAAGGAGATTTAAAGGTCTTATTCTATTTAGGAATTATTTATTTGGCTATTAAAAACAAAAATAGGGTTAAAATTTAAATTTCAATTTTTTTATAATTTATAAATAATAATATGGGTTTAAATTCTGAGAGAGGGTATTTTTATAAACATAAAAATGAACCTAAAAATATAATAGATATATTTGATAAGATGGATGATTATATTTCAGAAATGAGGGCTAAAAATGATTTAGAAACAATTCCTAAGTATTTAAGACAATATGCTTGGGAGTATTTTAGAGAAATAAAACTAGAAGAAGAAAAACTTAAGTCGTTAGCTGTTTTTGTTGTTGATAAAACTTATAGAAATATTGCAGAATCAACAATATCTGATATTTATAATAAATCATTTTTTGCAAATGTTTTGCCATTTTTTTGGGATACTTTTCAAAATAAAGGAATTGATTTGTTTTATATAGTTGATAATACATTTCATGATGATGGCAAATTTAAATTAATCGTTGATCTTTTTACTATATCTGGATTTGCTGTTGCTCATCCATATGGTAATAGCATTTTAAAGTATTCTGAGGTAGAAAAAAATATAAAAGATTATTTAGCTTCGTTTAGAATGATTATGTATATTGAGAGGGATGATAGAGTAAATTATCTGAATAAAATAATAGATATTGCAAAAGAATCAAAATATTTAACCATATTTCGAAATAAAGATTCAAAGAATGCTCATGTGGAAATTTTTGATAATTAATTTAAGAATATTATCTATTTTTGATTAAGTTGGTTCGAACATCGTCCGCGACCCCGAGCGGAGATAAAAGGCCCATATTCATTCGTTCTTTTTCTATACCCTATATAGGATTTAGAACCCATACTATTATAATATAGCTTATATAGTAATAGGATATAAAAACATAAAAATGACTGTTTGTCAAACTTGACAAGATATTTTATGTGTGATATACTATATATTAGTAATATAAAATATTTATTATTATAAATTAAGTTTTAAAGAAAAATAAGATGATTTGAACAAATTGAGTTAATCTAGTAATTAATAGCCCACAGAATTATACCTAACATTTATGTAAATGTTGGGATTTTTTATTTTTAAGATAAAGCTAAGTATTAATAATTAAAAAGTTTGTTATATGAACATTAAAACAAGAATAATAAAATTTAGACAAGATCTTTTATTCTATGTTTATAAAGAAAAAAAGAATTTAATGATCTGACTAAGACTATGGTTTATTGCAAGACATATTGTAGACGTAGAATGATCTTGATTCGCTGACATAAAGCAGTTAAGTAAGTATTCAAAACTTCAATCTTCATATATTGCAAGAATTTGTAATCAGTCCATATTCTTTTACTCAATAGAAAATAATAAGGTAAATTATGTGTCTGAAAATAGAGTATGCAAAAAACTCTGATTAATACATAGGCTTTGAAGAATTAGAGGAGAGGTCTATAGTAATAAATTTATTAAACAGTTTGAATCAGATAAATTATTTAAAGGATTCATATTAAAATGTTTTGTTGAGTCCCCAGGATGTAAAAGATCAAAATTTAAAGAAACCAAAGGGACTATTGGATATTGATTTATAAGTTCATATTTTAACATCAGCAGAACTACCGCAATTAATAATATTAAATGTTCTTTGGCTAAACCAGTCAAAAATATAATTGTTCATTTAGATATTGTATTCAGTAATAAAAAAGAGTTTGGGCCATGGCTCGTTAACAACATGCAAAATGTAGTTGGTTGAATTAGGGTATCTGATCAGCCTGGCAGTTTTTTAATTAAAAAAATAAAGGTCGGAAAATATTGTTTAAGGCAGCAATTGCCAAATAAGTATAAGTTCACAGGCGCTTTCTTAACTAGGACGAGGCTGTATAGGGGTTTAAAACGTCTCTATTTTAAAGTAATAAACCCTCGTCCTCATTGAAAAGGCGCTTTGTAACTTGTAAAAAGTTGTACCCATATATAGTAATATATAGCCGGGATTAATTTATTAAGAATATTAATTATAATATTATGAAATCATTATTAGTTAGGTTTAATAACACTAAAAGAAGGAACCCTTACTTTAGTTCTCTAATTTGCTTTAACACAGCAGTTATTTGACAGAATTTTTCTGAAAGAACTATAAAGAAATGGTTTAATCTATTAGTCGATAAAGATGACTATAGCCACGAAGACAAAAGGGCTATAGTTTCTTACTCCCTTGACCTATAAAAAGAGCTGAGGAAGGCATGTTTTAGGGCAAGAATGTAGTTTTAAGGGATTTAAAAGACAGGGGGCTACTATTTTATCATTATTGATATGTTTTAGCCCTGTAGTCGAAATTAGTACTGAAAATGTACTCTTATAAAAAGTGGTTGTAATCACGTAATTAAAAGGCTATAATATTAGTGTCCAGTAACTTCGGTTACTCTAATATTGTACCTTAAAAAGTAATATGCAAAGTAGTATTGTTCGTAAAAATTTAGTAGCACCTAAAGAATTGGCTTCTATGCTCGGCCTTTCAATAGCTTCCATTTATCGTTTAATTGAGAGCAGAAAAATATTGTTTTATAAAATTGGTTGATCAATTCGATTTAACCTAGATGATGTTGACGACTATCTGAATAGTGCGCGAGTCAATACTATTAAGCTATAAATATATGAGTATATACAAGCGTAATGGTAGATATTGGATCAACATTAGTTTCAATAAAAGAAGGTATCGTAAACCTAGTCCAGAGAATAGTTCGGCCGGTGCCAAAGCTTATGAATTAGTTTTAAGACAAAAATTATCCAGGGGAGAGTCAGTATCCCAGGAGCCCGATAAGGAGGTTGTTAAAATGCCAACGTTTAAGGAGTTTTCTCAAAAATGGTTTGAGGTCTATGTAAAAACAAATAATAAACATTCTGAAATTTTAAATAAAGAAAGTTTATTAAGAGCTCATCTCAATCCATTTTTTGGAGAAAAAAAACTAGATAAAATAACAGCTCTAGATATTGAATCTTATAAATCAAGCAAATCTCTTTCTGGGCAGTCACCTAAAAGCGTTAATAATCATTTAATTGTATTAAATAAATGTTTTAATAGCGCTAAAGATTGGGAGATCATAAAGAAATCACCCAAAATTAAATTACTAAAGGTTCCTCCTCAAAGTTTTGATTTTCTTACCTCTGAAGAATGTGAGGCTTTAATAGAAAATAGTGATGGCATGTTGAGAGACTTAATTATTATAGCTTTAAAAACGGGATTACGATTCGGCGAACTTATTGCCCTAGAGCATAAAAATGTTAATTTACAAGATAAAATTTTAACAGTACATCAATCTATTTCTAGGGGTAAATTAGGGAGCACTAAGAGTAATAAGATAAGATATATTCCTTTGTTCGATGAAACTAGCGCAGTATTTGCAGAAAGAAAAGGTGATAAAGGTTTTATTTTTAGTCTTGATAATAAAGAACCATTAAACCCTCCTTTATGTCTTAGATGGCTTCATAAGGCTTGCGACAAAGCTGGGCTACGTAAAATTGGTTGGCATACATTAAGACATACTTTTGCTTCTCACTTAGTGCAAAGAGGTGTCTCGATTGTAGTTATACAATCATTACTCGGTCATGCTGACGTGAAAACGACTATGCGTTATTCTCATCTTTCTGACGATTCAAAAAGAGAGGCCATAAAAGTTTTAAATAAAAATAATTGTCACAATGCTGTCACAATTAGCAATTTTGACAATAATAATTATTTAAATGTTATTTCTTCACAGACAGAAATAGCTGTAAAAGACTAATAAAAACAGGCCTTTAAGCCTGTTTCTATAAATGTGATCCCTAGGGGAGTCGAACCCCTGTTACCAGGATGAGAACCTGGTGTCCTAGCCGTTAGACGAAGGGACCTTTTATTTTGTTGTTAGGTTTAGCCTATTGTAAAATTTTACCGATAATCCAATTATTTCCTTTTAAAAACTCTTTAGCCTCCATTGGTTTTTTGCCTTCTAGCTGTAATTTTTCTATTATTAAGGCTTGATCATTACATTTAACTAGCAAAAACCCATCCCTTAAGAATAGGGCACCTGGTTGGTGAGACTTGTCTTCAATAAAATTATTGTTAGACTTTAGTATTTTAAATAATATTTTTGTTTTTGGCAAGTCATTTTTTTCAATAAAAGCATAACTTCCAGGCCAGGGGAAATAGGCTCGGATTTTTCTTTCAATTTCTAGAGCTGTATCCTTTTCAAAATTAAGATGCCCATCTTCCTTGCTTATTATCCTAACACTAGAGGCTTCCGATTCGTTTTGTGGCTTTGGTTTTATGATTCCATCTAAATAATCTTTTATAGCTCTTACTAGATTTTCTGAAGTTAATTCCTGTATTTTTTCCATTAAACTAGCTGATGTTTCCTGGTCTTCTAATTCTATCTCTATTTTTTTGATAATATCTCCAGTATCCATGCCCTTATCCATTTTCATAATAGTGATTCCACTTTCTTTATCACCAGATAAAATTGCTCCTTGTAGACAAGATGCTCCACGATGTTTCGGTAATAATGATCCATGAACATTAATACAACCATATTTAGGAATATTTAAGATTTCTTCTGATAGTATTTTTCCGTAGGCGATAACAATAATTAGATCTGGTTTTATTTCTTTAATATCTTTAATGATCTCTTTTAATTTATGTGGTTGTAAGATTTTTAAATTATTTTCTTCTGCTAAGATTTTAACAGCCGATTTAGTAATCCTCATATTTCTACCAGAACTTTTATCTTGTTGGGTTACGACGGCAGAGATATTAAAAAAATCGCTATCCAGTAGCGCTTGTAATCCGATAGCGGCTAATTGGGGAGTCCCCATAAAAATTGTTTTAATTTTTGTTATCATTTTTTTGTTCAGCAACGCGGTCAATAAATAATATTCCATCGAGATGATCGGTTTCGTGTTGAATAATTCTAGCGAGTAATCCCTGAGCTTCAATTTTATGTTTTTTACCTTTAGTATCAAAATATACACAATTGATTTTTTTATGTCGAGCCACGGGAAGATAATAGGGAACTCCTTTTTTATTTAAAACCGACAAACATCCCTCGTCTTCGATTTCTTTAGCCCAAGATTTTTTAGTAATTTCTGGGTTAATCATGGGGGTGGCTTGACCATTTTTGTTTATAATAATAATTCGAATATTTAGTCCGATTTGAGGAGCCGCTAAGCCAGCGCCATCTTTTTTTAGCATAGTTTCAGTCATTTCTTTGATTAAAGTCTTAAATTCAGCCGTTTTGAGGCTCTCTAGCTCAATGAGAGTTGACTTCTGGCGTAGTATTTTATTAGGATGTAAAACAATTTCTAGCATTTAATTATTATTTTTTAGGGTTTATAATTTTGAAAAAATATTGCCACTTTTGGCCAGTTTGACATAATTCCTTGGTATCTGTCAAGGCCTGTATAATTCTGGCCTGACTATTATCTCGACAAACTTTAAAAACAGAGGATTTTTTAAAATCAGGAATATTTAATTCCTTAATAATTTTTAAAGCCAAGTCTTGCCATTGATAGGCCGGTGGTTTAGGAATACTAGTTTTATTTGATAACTTATCTTCTAATATTTTTTTAATATCATCCATTGGTATTAAATTTAATTATTTTTTAATCCCATGTCCATGGTTAAATAGCCCACACCTAATTCTTTTTGATAGGATAGGGTTTCGGGATTATATTCTAAAGAATTAATAATTCCCGAAAGTAATATAATTGGTCTTAATCCGCATTCTTTAGCATCGCTGGATAGTTTGGGGTCAGTTTTTATTAAGTTTTCAACTCCGGTTGATCCCTTTTTGATATTTTCAATGGTTTTTTCATCAAATAGAATAGCTTTTTGATAAAAACCGCCAGGGGAATTATGATTTAAGCAATGAGATAACTCAGCCGAAGCAATTATAGCGATTCTGTCCTGATGTTGCTTAATTTCAGGGCTAATTTTTTGACCAAAATCAAAATGATGTTGTAAATCTTTTTCTTTAGAAGTATTAATTATTATTACTCGGCCTTTAAATTCTTTGGACTTTTGTTTGGCTTCAGTGGTTAAAAGGAATAATGGGATGTTAGCTCCATAATCGGATTTAGTATCAGCTTTTAATATTGGCCAAAAATCTGGTTCAGCTACTTCTTTGAGTCGATATGATAAATTTAGATCACCTTTTAAAGTCGTCTTATTAGAGTAATCTCCAAATTCCTCAAAATTAATGGCAAATTGAAAATGATTATTAATACTAATATCGGGATTTTTAGGACGGTGGGGTGATATTATAATAATAGTATCAATTTTTTCTTCTATTATTTTGTTTTTTATATCTACAAAAGCCTCAGAGGTTTTCTTTAAGATACTAAAATTTTTCTTACCGATATTGGGGATAAGGATGGGGGAATGAGGAACTATAAATGAAGAAATGATCATATTATTCTTGAATTAAGGCTCCGTCAGGATAGAGTTTTATTATTTTTTCGCTGACAGTAATAACACTATTCCAATTATAGCCCAATTCTTCAAAAACCACCCCAGTAGCAAAGGCTCTTTTTTGTTCATTTTCGATTAAGTAAACAGCTGGAGAGTTATTAGCTTTTAATAATTCTCCGTTATCAAATTTAATTGGTTCAACGGTTTGATAAAGATTTAATTCTTCTTCGGAAACTGGAATAATAGTTTTTCCTTTAAATTTAGTAGTTAATAAAATCTTGTCCAATAAAGGGGCCTTGGTCTCTTCTTCTACCCAATACACTCCACCAGTTTTTTTGTTTTGTAATAAAGCTCCGGTTGGATAAGCTGAGGCTACAGTGATTTCTTTTCCGTCTTGATAGGAGTTGATATCTTGCCAAGAAGCATTTTGGATTTCTTCAATATTAAATCCTAGTTTTTTGAAAGTTTCGGTGGTAGAGAATAATCTCTTTTTTTCTCCAACTAATAAATAAAGTTTACCAGCTGGTGACATAATTATGGAATAATTATGAAATTTGATAGGAGCTCCTTCTTCGTAAGGCGATAAGTCGGTAGCGCTAACTGAGATAGCTCTATTAGGATTATATCTGGATGATAAAACACTGATGCTAGAGAATTTTCTTTTTTGTCCATATTGAATCAACCAATAATCTTCGTCAACTTTTAAGATGGTTCCATCTGGGTAGCCCTCAGTTGGGAAATACTTATTCCATAAAACCCAAAAATTATAATTTCCGTTATAGACATGGGGAGTATAATTATATAAGGCAGCGGTAGCATCATTTTCGATAGTAACAGTTACTTCTTTTTTATTAGCATCAGAGGCATAGGGGTTTTTAAAGGTGTAAGTCTTACCAGCTTGATAGGTATATTTATTAGCATTTAACATATACCATCTAAATTGTAGGGCGGCGCTATTAATTTGTTTGCCAAATCCTTTATAATATGGATTACAAGTCCAATTATCAGGGCAACCATAACCAGTAGCCCAATCTAATTGACTTTGTTTGGGTGATTGCTCACTTATTAAGCTTTGTTCTTTTTGTAATAGAACTAAAAGAAATTTAGGATTAACTGTTCCAATAATTTTACATTTAGCTTTTCTCTCCTCTTCGGTTGGCTTATCACTTAGAGTTACTCCTTCGCAATCATAATTATTAACAGAGGCGTCATAGATGATTTCAGCGGCAGTTTTTTCTTTGCCGTAGGAGCTGGTAGTTGTATAGGTGGCTAAAAAACTATTTTGCGAATTTAAAAAATTTTGAATTTCACTGAGTGATAAATCTTTATAATTTAACATGTCTTGATCGCTGATTATTAGTCCAGGATCAAAAACATTTTCCGCTTTAGTTGTTAGAGGAAAGATAATTAAACACGTCACTAGCAAAATAATAAATTTTAAAGGGGTTTTCATTTTATTGGTAAATTAATTTTTAATTTTTATAGATTTATTATAATATATTTGAGTTTTTTTTAAAAGACTTGACGGATATTGATTTTTTCTGGAAAAAGACTATAATAATTTCTTGCAAGGATAAAATTAGAACTTTAAAATATATTTTAAATGATCGTTTTTAAAAAAAGTAAGTATTATACCAGGGGAACTCCGGAGTATAATAAAAGGTTTGCTCGTAAAATTTTTTGTCGAGCTTTAAAAAAAATTCTAATAAAAATAATAAAAGTAATTATTATTTTAGGAATAATTTTTTCTTTGGTTTATTGGATGGTGGTTGTAATAAAAGTGCAAATTATTTAAAGAGGATGTCACCAAGAAGGTGGCATTTTTTATTTATTTATTCTAAATGGGTTTGTTCAATGCTGTTTTGAATTTTTTTTAAAAGTTGAGGCTGATTTTCCAAGTTAGGATCATTTTTTGTTAGGGCTTCAATTTCTTCCTCAGCTTTTTTAATGATTTCATAATCGAATAGAGAAGCGTATCTGAAATTTATTGAGCCAGATTGTTCTAGTCCGTAGAAATTGCCACCACCTCTATTTTTTAAATCAATCATCGCCAAGGAAAGTCCATCTTGATATTTTTGTAAAGCCTCTAGTCTGGTTAAGCTAGCTTTTTTATTGTTAGAGTTTTTAGCTAAAATATTTTCTTGATCTTCACTTAAGCCTAAGAAACAATAACTTTGTAATTCGCTTCGGCCGATTCTTCCTCTAAATTGATGGAGTTGAGCTAGGCCAAATCTTTCAGCTCCTTCAATTAGCATAATGGTAGCGTTTTTAATATCAATTCCTACTTCTATTACTGAAGTTGATATTAGTATCTTTATTTTATTGTCAGAAAACTTTTTCATAATTTCTTCTTTTTTTTCAGTTTTCATTTTTCCATGGAGTATGGCCATTTCAATTTTAGGAAAATAATTGCTCTTTAGTTTTTCATATTCATTTTTAACTGATTTAGCACCAAAATTATCGGATGGATCTATTAGGGGGCAGACGATAAAAGCTTGATGACCTCGTTCTATTTCTTGTTCGATAAAAGTATACATTTTATTTCTTTGCTCAGAGTCAATAATTTTAGTAATAATTTTTTGACGATTTTTTGGTTTTTCTGAAATAATAGAAAAATTTAAACCAGAAAATGATGTTAGAGCCAGTGTTCGAGGTATGGGGGTGGCTGTCATTGATAAAAAGTGGGGAGTGGTTTCTTTGTTATTATCATCGATATTTTTGGAGATAATTTCTTGTCTTTGATTAACACCAAAGCGATGTTGTTCATCAACAATAACTAGACTCAGTTTTTTAAATTTTATTTTTTCCTGAATCAAAGAGTGAGTGCCGATAATAATATCAGCTTTTTGAGAAATTTCTTGAGCCCATTGTTTTTTTAATCCAGTTAATTCAAAATTAGCCATTTGTTTTTTAGAGGTTATCAGTCCGACCTTAAAAGGGAAGTCTTTAAACAACTCTAAAGTAGTTTGGTAATGTTGTTTGGATAATATTTCCGTGGGAGCCATGAGAACTGCTTGTTTTTTATTTTGAACGCAATTTAATATGGCAATTAGAGCTACAATGGTTTTGCCACTACCGACGTCTCCTTGTAGGATGCGAGACATTGGCTTATTTTGAGAAATATCTTTTAGAATTGTCCAAGCTGATTTTTTTTGATCGTTAGTTAGAGTGTAAGGAAGAGAGTTAATAAACTTTTTAATGGTGGGCAGCTTAGTGGGAATTGGCAGGGCTATTCTTTTGTCTAGTTGTTGTCTAACAAAATATGATTTTAATTGAAATATAAATAACTCTGAAAATTTTAATCTGTTAATAGCTAATTCTATATCCCGATAATCTGTGGGAAAATGAATTTTAGAGACGGCTTCTTCTAGGGATAATAATTGTCGTCTTTTCAATGTTTCTTTTGGCAAATAATCTGGAATTGTTTTTATTTTACTAAGGGCTTGATGAATTAAAAATCTGATTTGTTTTTGAGTAATATCTTTAGTCAGGCTATATATTGGAACAATGTTTTCGGTATGAATATTAGATTTTTGATAAGAAATTTTTTCATAAATCGGTGATATCATTATCAATCTTCCTTGTTTTAAAGTTATTTTTCCGGCCAGAGAAACTTGATCCCCTGGTTTAAGAGCCTTGGCAATGAAGGGTTGATTGAACCAAATTATTTCTAATGATCCTGAGTCGTTAGAAACTAGAGCCTCGGTAATATTCATTTTTTTTCGGAAGCTTCTTTTATTGCTAATTAAAATAATTTCCCCTTTGAAATTTATGGGCTGGTTTATTTTAATATCTTTTAAATTGGTGCTATCTTCATATTTCTCATAACGATAGGGGAAATAAAAAACAAGGTCAGAAATAGTTCTAAGACCTAGTTTATTGAGAGTCTTTTCAGTTTTAGCTCCAACTTTATTTAATTGACTAAGCTGATTGGACATAAAAAGGTGTCCCCGCTAGGAATCGAACCTAGATTACAAGATCCGCAATCTTGCGTTCTATCCGTTGAACTACAGGGACGTTTAATTATTGTAAGTAATAAAAAAATCTCTGTCAACTTTTTAAAGTTGATTAATTGTCGTTATTTTAAAGACGAAATATTTTGGCTAAGCCTTCAGTTAAGGGTTCGTTTTCTTTATCTAAATCTTCGTCTAAATATTGAAGTAAATAGTCTCTGATAATGACGGGATTTTGATCATAAAGATTAATAGAGAGGCGGTGTTTAAGGGGGTTCTTGAATTCAAAAAATAATTTTTTTACTCCTTCTTTTGGTTTGTAGATAATATAAAAATTAAGCATAGAAGTAAATTCATAAAAATTTTTGCCAATTTCTATTCCGTCGTATTTAATAGTGAGGTCTAGTTTCTTAGGAGGTTCGTTATCAAAAAATACTACTAACCCTGAAGCGATAATTATAACTAGAGCAAAAAAATAATTTTTATCTATTATAGCATAGATAATTAATCCAAGGGCGATAATAGAGGCAATAATATACCACTTTTTATCTCGGGGATGCTTGGTATATTCTTCTATTTCCCAACTCAATTCTGGAAGTGAAGAAATGTTTTTTTCATCAGACATATATTTGTTGACATTATTTTTTATATTTTATAAGATGATTATATTGTAGCATATTTTTTTATTTTAAACAATTTTGGAGAGGTGGCTGAGCGGTTGAAAGCGGCACACTGCTAATGTGTTATACGAGCATTTACTCGTATCGGGGGTTCGAATCCCCCCCTCTCCGCAACATCGTGCTAGCACGAGGTACTTGAAAATAGAGCTTTTTTTGAAGCTCTATTTTTATTATATCTTTACTTTTTGTGTTCCAATTGCAGCAATTAGGGTTACATTCTGGGTTTAGATCTAATATAATATGGTGGCAAGA
>Ga0265293_10003941_pt1 | contig 26871 bp, 21 predicted proteins | sample Munlanlewell138R_FD_192505 | JGI IMG/M metagenome (GOLD analysis project Ga0265293, IMG submission 192505) | Leachate microbial communities from a municipal landfill in Southern Ontario, Canada - Leachate well 138R | ecosystem: Engineered > Solid waste > Landfill > Unclassified | place: Canada...
TTTTTAACCTTCTTTTCTCAACATTTTTTACAAATTTTATATTGCATTTATAAAAAAACAGTAGATAAAACAATTACCTTCTACTGTTTCCTATTGTTTTAGCCACACATTTTTTTTAATTATGCCAAATTTTTTGAAAAAACTTTGATGTAGTTTCACTTGGAAATACTGTACTTAGAATGGAGACCGCTGGAATTGTTTGAGCTTGGTTGCTTAAAAATTTGCCAGGCTTTTAAAATTTATTCTTTTATAGATTTGCTTAGTTCTTATAAAAGGGGAGTTTGGTCCTCTCGAGTGAATATTGTTTCGAATTTGTGATCTCGATTCGTTATTGTTGCGAGAGATCTAAAAACAGATTCCTAACAAGTTAGAGCATTTCGGAATGACAGGGCTGTGTCATATTGAGCCTGTAAGGCGAAATATCCATTAACAGAAAGTGGGTTGTTTAGAACAACAATGATTCTGTCAATGGATTCTTCGCTACGCTCAGAATGACAACGCATTTGCCAATGGATTCTTCGCTATGCTCAGAATGACGAGCTGTTCGCTCAGAAAGACAATGCTGTGTCTAATGGTTTCTTTGTTACACTCAGAATGACAGACTGTGTGTAATTACTTTTGATTGATTTTGTTTTTTTTGAAATAAAATGACAATCTATGTTGTAAAAAACAAAAATATTTCTATACTTTGTAATAAATTTATTTGAAAAATTTTAAAGAATGAAAAAATTAATAAAAAAATTGATATGATACGATAAATTATATAAATTTATAAAAACTAGTTTTGTTTATCAATGACGAAAAAAAGTTAATTGAAAAATAGCAAATACTATCAATGGAAACCCGTCCAAAGATTTTTTTATTATTTGAGTAACAGGTACAAATTGAAAAACTACTACGGCCAACATGTTGCATAAAATGCTAAATGAATTATTGGCTCCAACAGTAATGGTTAGTACCGCGTCTATAAAAATTTGAAATGAGACAACGATAAATGACAAAAAAATGACATCTTTGGATGTTTATCAGTTACAATCATTATTGGCAGATGCAAAAATGCAATGATGTAAAATCGCAATATTAGAAACATCTTCACATTGACTGGATCAATATAGATTTGAGTGAATAAAATTTGATTATGCAATACTTACCAATATAACAAGAGATCACTTGGATTATCACAAGAATATGGAAGAATATATTAAGGCTAAAAAGAAATTATTTCAATATATTTTAGAGAATAAAAAAGAAATAAAGTATGCTACGTTTCCAGCTGATGATAAAATAGGTAGAGAGCGGTTTGATGAGATGGCTTTTGATAAAAAAATTAATTTTTCTGTACAAGGTTCTTCCATGTTAAAAGCTGAAAATGTTGTTGAAAAGGTAACAGAAACTTCTTTTGATATTAAATATTTATGAAACAATTATTCTACAACTTGTCAGATTTTGTGACAATATAATGTTTATAATTATTTGACAGCATTAAGTGTGTGAATTCAAATATGATTGGATATAAATAAATGTATTAAATCCTTGTCTGAATTTAGCGGCGTAGATGGAAGAATGCAAAAAATTGTGCATAAAGATGTCACTTATTTTGTAGATTTTGCTCATTCTCCTGATGCTTTGGAAAAAACATTAAACTTTTTGAGTTCCTTGAAAGGAGAAAATAGATTGATATTAGTTTTTGGAGCACCAGGAAATAGAGATAAATTAAAAAGACCTGAAATGGGACAAATATGACGAAAATATTCAGATATTGTGATAGCTACTGACGATGATCCAGATACAGAAAATAGATTAGCTATTATCAGACAATTGCTTCAAGACATTGATAGTAATAGTTCTAAAAATAAAAAACTATTTACAATCCCAGAAAGAGAATTTGCTATAAAATTTGCAACAAAAGTTGCTAAGCCTGGAGATATAGTTATGCTGGCTGGTAAATGACATGAACCAATTCAACGAACTAACTTTGGAACTAGAAAACGAAACGATAAAGAAGAGTTGTTGAAAAATTTACAATAAGTTTATATAAAAAAACAGATAAATAATGCAAAACAAACATTATGTGGTTTTGGATATTGAAACAACATGACTTTCAAAATATAAACATCAAATTACTGAAATAGCAGCGATTAAATTTGATGGAAAAAATGTTTTAGATAAATTCCATACACTTGTAAATCCGCAAAGAAATATCCCTAGTATGATTACAAGACTTACTGGTATTACCAATGAAATGGTAAAAGACGCTCCAACTATATCAGAAATTTTGCCAGATTTTTTGAACTTTATCCAAGATAATATTATTGTTGCCCACAATGCTACTTTTGACTTATGATTTCTTTCTGAAAATATTTATTTTCATCAGTGATTTTGGCTAAAAAATGATGTTATATGTACGAGAAAATTAGCAAATAGACTACTTCCAGACCTAGATAAAAAAAATCTATGAAGTATTTGTGATTATATGTGATTGGTAAATAATTCTGCACATAGAGCGATGTGAGATACAGAAGTAACTGTAAAGGTTTTCCAGAATTTCTTAAATTTGTTAAAAAATAATTGAATTGACGATAAATTGGAAATAATAAAATTTCAAGATAAAAGCATAAGGGAATGTTTGTTTTTGGATTAAAGATTCTAATATATTTTTTTATAACAAAAACAATAATTTTTGTATTATGTTGTTATATTTTTTGAAATGATTTTTTTTTCTTGTTTTAATTTAAAAAGATCTCTAAAAAAAATATTTTTTTAGACTTTTTTAATATGTTCGCTGAAAACTTGCTTTTGAACTGCTAAAAAAAGTGGTCAAAAATTTGACAGGTTTTTTTTTTGTGTATAATTAAATTGTCAAAAAAATTTTTATTCTTTAATTAAACAAAAATGACACGATTAGATTCTATAAAAAAAATGTACAAGAAAAAGTACAACAAGAGAAGGAGGCGCAACAACAAGGGAAGGAGGTACAAAATCAGTCTCAACAAGATTTACTTTCACTTTCCAAAGAAGTAGAGAGTACTAACAATGAGGCATTCCTTAAAGAAATTAGCGCTCTTTTTGAAAAATTTGGAACGGGCCCTATGGATGAAAAGAAAAAGAAGGAATTCAATGAAGAATTGGACGATCTTCTTGAACAACATGGAGTTGGTCCTATTACAACAGGCCCCGTTATTTCAAATGTAGAGATGCTTGATTTAACAGATTTAAAAGTATTTGGACGATGAAAAATTCCTGCTATTGATAAACAAGACATTGTATCTGGTGTTAATGGTTTGTCAGATCCATATAAAACTGAAATCTCTGATTTTATAAAAAAGAATGATGTAAAATGATTACAAGTTTATTTGAATGAGAAAATTAAAGATGGTTCAATTAATTCTCAAGGTTTGAAAGAAGCTTTAACAAAGAAGGGAATTTCTTTTTGGAATAATCAAATTCTTGAAGATGGAAAATTTGGTCCTCAAACATTAGAAACGTTAAAATTTTTTATACAATTAAATCAAATAATAGAAAAACCGCAAACGGATAGGGATCTTATTAAAAAACCTATTAAAAAACCTATTGAAAAACCTATTGATAGTCCAGAAAAAGAAAAATGATGGACTAATTGGATAGCAGAAGAAATTTCAGGACAAATTACAGAGATAAAAAATAAAAAACCTAATAAAAATTGGTCAGATGAAAGAAATGTATATTCAGATTATGCACAGAACAATTTTATTGTTGATTTGAAAAAAAATGTAGTCTGAATAGCAACACGATGAACAAAGGAGCGATCTCAATGTTGTGAGGAGAAAGTAGATACAAATAATAGATGTGAGCTTGATATAAAAACATGAAAGATGTATGCATTTGCAGGAAGTAATAAATATGAGTTACCTTTTAATATGTGACCATTAAAATTAGATAGAAATTGAAAACCAGACGGATTAAATAGCAAAAATAGAGAACGTATCAAGTATTTTGCTAGAATATGAAATTTAGTAAATAAAATTAAAAAGAATGCAGTATTTAATAATAAGTGAGCTTTAAGATATACTGGTTGAGGAATCCAAGTTAATAATTGAATAGTATTTGACACTGATCAAGTATCAAACCAAGCATTGAATGAGTTAAACAATAAATACAGTCATATATCTGCGCTTTGAAAATTAGAGCGTGTTAAACTAGCATCTTTATTGACTGCTATGAAACTTGATTTGAATAAAATTTCTTGGGAACCTGATATAGTAAGTTGATATCGGCTTGTTCCAAATCCTTTGGATAAAGAGCATCAATGATATGTTAAGAGTTATGCTAAACATAAGTCAAGAATAGGTTCTTAATATTAAGTTTTTTTGTGTTGAAAATATTAAGAATTTTGTGATTAACATAAAATGGTTTGTTATCATTGTGGTTTTATTGGAAATTTAAGTTAATTGTTAGGAGATAGTTGTTTGTTTTCCTTAAAATTTGAAAGTTTCCATTTGTATGGTTATAGTGGTTAATACCTTAATAAACTTACAAAAAAATTAATACATTTAACAATTAGATAAATTGTTTATGAATAAAAAGTGTTGCTTTTTATAACTGATTAGAATTTGCAAATCATTACAAACTTTCTTTGTCTACTTATTTTAGTAGCTATATCATTATGATTTTTTCTATTCTTAGCTAAAAATTGACCCTTTAATGAAGTATTTGTGATTATATGTGATTGGTAAACAACTCTGCCCATAGAGCGACGTGAGACACAGAAGTAACTGTGAAGATTTTCCAAAATTTCTTAAATTTGTTAAAAAATAATTGAATTGACGATAAATTGGAAATAATAAAATTTCAAGATAAAAGTATAAGGGAATGTTTGTTCTAAATTAAAATTTGAAAGTTTCCATTTGTATGGTTATAATGGTTAATACCTTAATAAACTTACAAAAGAAATTAATACATTTAACAATTAGATAAATTGTTTATGAATAAAAAGTGTTGCTTTTTATAACTGATTAGAATTTGCAAATCATTACAAACTTTCTTTGTCTACTTATTTTAGTAGCTATATCATTGTTATTTTTTTCATTATCATCTAAAAAATATATTTAAATGTAAACTTGGATACTTTAATGTAGGTATTTTTAAATAACAATATTTTACAACTAATTTTTAAAAAGACAAGTCTTTGAAGAGTTTTTTAGCTTAAATTTTGGCTATATATATTTTTTTGAATATACTTTAAATAGAGAATTTATTTATTCAAAAAATCTTAAAAAATGATTAGTTCAAAAGACTGTAAAGACTTACTACAAAAACAATTTCAAAAAGATTTTTCTCAAAAACAAAACATATCTCAATTGATGACAAAATCTCGATGAGAAAACAGAAATAATTGTTTTTCTTATTTTGGCAATATGTGAAATATTCAATCTTACTTAGAAAATATACAAAATAATGAATATATGGTAAATGATGAAATTAAAGTTGTTGAAAGTGATCCAAATAAAGCAAAAACAACGGAAAAACAAACTCATGCTTCTGCAAAAGTAGAGGATGGTTTTTTTTCGTCTTTGGGTGGTGGGGCAAAAATGATTTGAATATTTTTGTTGTATTTATCTTTGTCAGCTATAGTAGTCTATATTTTTTCAAAATTAATGAAATATACGTTTAGACGATGATATGCTTTTTTGAATAACCATAGAATGGTTTATATGAAAGTGCTTGTTCCAAGATGAGACAGTAAAGTGGATCGTGAACAGGCTAAAGAATTGGCAAAAGATATGAAGGAAAAAATATGAAGAATGTCGCAAGTTTATTTGAACTTTCATAAAATTTGAAGATTGAGTATGAAAGATAAGATAATGTATAAAATTTTTAGAAAACCAAGAATTATTTTGATGTATCATTATGAGTGATGAACTTTAAATTTTATTGTATGATGCTTACCTGAATATCAAAAAATTTTGGAATGAGCAATAGGAGCACAGTTTTCGGATAGTTCTCTGGAAGTGATAAAAAGACCAAATATTTTCAAAAGGAAACACCATAAAGTGATGCCTTTGCAGTCAGAAAAAAATTCAATCTACACGATTAGACTATATAAAAGAATGACAGATGATCCAATCAACAACCTTATTGACTCAATGAATAATATTGCAAAATCAGATACAGCAACAGTGATAATGACAATAAAACCATTGTCTGATAGGTGGAATGAAAAAGCAAAAAAACAAGTAGATAGATTATATAAAAATCTTGAACTTAGACCAAATGGATTATTTCCTGCAATATGGTATGGAATAAAGTCTTTTTTTAAATTACTATTTACTTGAGAAGCTCCTGCTGGTAAAAGAGAAAAGGATGTAGCAATGGTTCGTATGGTAAAAGCAAAAGAAGAAACAATAAATGATATGGCAGAAGAAATAGGAACTGTGGCATTTGAGTCTGGACTTATGTTGATTAGTTCATCAGATAATGAAGAAAAATTAAAAAATAATATACAAAGTTTAGTTGGTTCTTATACTGTGTATACAGACCAATATGGAAATGAATTGGAACAGTTGGAAAACAAGGCAGCTATATTATGATTTTTAGCAAGACCTTTGTGGAAGTTGGCTGCTACTTACAACTTAACAAACTTATTTTACAACTCAAACACATTTACATTAAATGAGTTAACCTCTTTGTATCACTTTCCAGATTATACATACAATCGTTCAAATATTATAGAATGGATGCAATATAAAGTTTTACCAGCCCCGTCCAATTTACCTTCATTTCGTTATTGAGAGGAGAGTGGATTTGTAATGAGTGGTATAGTTGCTGAGAAATATAAATGAGGAAATTTGTCTGAGATATTAAAAGAATACAAAGATCATCGAGCTGTTTGATCAAAAACAGTAATAGAAGAGAAATTGGTCCCTATTGAAAAATTTAAAGAAAGTGAATTGGAGTGAAAAGAAATAGAAGAAAAAGATGGAAAGCAGTTTGTAAAGACAGAAATAGAGAAAGATGTTTATTGATATAAAATTTACAAAGATTGAGTTTTGCTATGAACAAATATCTACAGAAACACTTATTTCCCGGTATATATGAAAAGAAATGATAGAACAAGACATCATTATTGTATTTGAAAATCAGGTACTGGTAAGTCAGTGTTTTTACAAACTTTAGCAAGACAAGATATCCGAAATTGAGATTGAGTTTGTGTAATAGATCCACATGGAGATTTGGTTGAGGATATATTAAAATATATTCCAAAAGAAAGAGCAAAAGATGTAATATTTTTTGATGCATGAGACGAAGAAAGACCGATGTGATTAAATTTATATGAGATAGATGATATTGATGAGGCAGATAGAGTAGTAAACGATGCTACAGAAATATTTTTGAAAATGTTTGGTCCTGAAATTTTTGGTCCTCGTATTCAAGAATATTTTAAATATGGTAGTTTGACTATTATGGAAGATTTTGAAGATAGACCAACAATATTGGATGTGGTTAGGCTTTATACAGATGAATCCTATAGAGAATATAAAGTGTCTAAAGTAAAAAATGCAGTAGTTAGAAACTTTTGGGAAAAAACCTTTAATGCGATGTGAGATAGAGAAAAAGCAGAAATTATTCCATACTTTAGTTCAAAATTTGTGTCATTTAATACAAATAGACTTATTAGAAACATAATTTGACAAACAAAATCAGCTTTTAGATTAAATGAAGTTATGGATGGATGAAAAATTCTGCTGATAAATTTATCAAAAGGTAAAATATGAGATTTAAATGCTCAACTTTTGGGGATGATTCTTGTTTCTAAAATATATACAGCAGCTATGGCTCGTGGAAAAATTCCAGAAAAAGATAGAAAGGACTTTTATTTATATGTGGATGAGTTTCAAAACTTTGTTTCTGGGACATTTGCAGATATCTTATCAGAAGCTAGAAAATATAGATTATGTTTGATAATGGCTCATCAATATATAGCTCAATTGGAAGCATGACAATGATTGAATAAATCAGAATGATGAAAATGAGATGTAAAAGCAGCAGTATTTGGTAACGTTGGAACAATGATGTCTTTTAAAGTCGGTGCGCCTGATGCAGAATTTTTGGAAAAAGAATATCAACCAGTTTTGTGAATGTGAGATATTACATGAATAGCAAACTATAAAGCTTATGTTAAATTGAATATTGATAATGCAACTACGCGTCCATTTAGTATGAATTCTATATATACTTGAGACTACAAAAACAATAAAATTGTTCCAATATTAAAAGAATATTCTTCAAAGAAATACTGAAGAAAAAGAAAGTTTGTTGATGCGGAGATTTCTGCTAGGTTGGGGCTAAATTTGGAAGAGGTAGATAAAAAACAAGCAGAGTGATGAGAAATAGATATTCAAGAAATGAAAAGTAAATAAAATGAAAAATAAGTAAACAAAAAAACTCTGACAACTTGTTAGAGTTTTTTTATATGTTTGAAAGTCTGCTTATTCTTGAAATATGGTGTTGGGACATTCTTGAAAAATACTCCATTCCCATATGCTTGGATCCATTTGCTTGATTTCCATACAACTATTGTAGTCTATATCTTGTCATTCCCAAAACTTTTCCCATCAGTTTTCTGTTTTTTCTATAGCTAAAATATATCCTCATCACTCAGATTCTGAATAAACGCTAAGTAAAACATATGGTCAAAAAATTGAAATTATATTATATTCTATATCGTCTCCATTTCGGATGTCGCTAATGCCAGTTTTTTTTATGAAATCATCTACTTTTCATGTTGTATTATATTCAAAGAAATTGTCACCATTAGCATATTTTTGCATTTGGTCTACACAACCTTGAAATTTTGTGTTGAATGCTACAAACTCTGTAGTAAATAAATGCGAATACCCCATATAACTATCTATACAATCTTCTTTGATAATTTGACCTTCAATTCAATCTCCATAAAAAAAATAATCATCTCAATCTTTGATTAAGTTTACACTATAATTAACTTTTTCTTCTAGAGCTGAACCATAAAACACAAGTACACCATCTTTTAACACATAATCCCAGAAAGGTTCCTCTCATTCAGCAATAAAAATAAAATTTGAATCATTTGAATCTTTTATGTTTTGAGCTTTTTGCCCCGCCCAATCCTCTCCACAGCTTAAAACAACACTGTATGTAAAGTCGTCAGCATAAAGCTCCCATTCATATATTTCTTCAATACTTGCATTGGTATTAATATTTATAAGACAGACAATTTCTCAACTAGAATATCATATCATTGGTTTCAGACCAGTCCCATCAGTCATCTAATGGTTTTGCCTGATAATCTTTCTCTGTTAATGTATTTTGTTTTTGCTCTTCAATTACTGGTTCTTCATTATTTGATTTGTCATTATAGAAGTATAAATCATGTAATCATCAACCAGTATATATGTTACAAATAAAATTCTGAGATTTATCTCAGGCTTTTGCATATCATTTTATTCAATAGTATGTTCATGAAAATTCTGCATCAGTAAAAGTATATTCCATAGATCATGAATTATCATAGAAATATTGAACTGTTGGATTTCGCGTTTTCTCAATATTATCAAATAATGCCTTATTTACATATTCCATGCATTTATGTTCTAATACATCTATATCACTTTCATTTATACAATCATCTCAACAATTTTCTACTACTGTTTTATTACATCCTGTAAGTAATAATCAGGCTACTAATAAAGTAGTTAAAAGTCAGATTTTTTTCATGGTAAATATTTATTAATGTAAATTATTTATGGATTCTTTGAAATTTTCTATATCAATTTACTGAATATATAATTTGATAATAATAATCTTTATCAGATACCACATAATACACATATTTTAAATCTTTATAAGTAGGATCAGGTTTTGTAAATTTTTCTACTTTTAATGTATCCATATCGACTGGGAATCTCCATATTCAATAATTATATTCATCTCAAATTCAGCTAGTAACGAGTAAATAATTTCAATCTTTGTAAAGAGGAGGATAATCAACTAATGAATCTTCTACCACAAATAATTCACTTCAAATATAATTTGATGTTACTTCCTCAAATCATGTATTTTTATCATAGATATATTTTACTTCTTCTTTCTCCGTTAATACTTTAAAATCAGACTTTTTTGGAATTCTTTTTATAATTACATATTTATCATCATCCCATAGATAAATATAATCTTTATCACTTCATATATAATGATGATATTGTGTTCATCAATTTAGAACTTTATATCTTCTATCTTGTTTTGCTAAAGTGAATGTTCATTTATCCACTGGAAATTTATAAGGGAATAGAATTATATATCAATTACCATACCCTAAGTATCAGTCAACAGCTTGTATTCAAATAGTTCCAAATTGTACAGATGATGGTAATTCTTGTTTACTAACTGCATAATTCTCTAAGAAATCCAGGCTCAAATATAGATTATCTTTATCTTCTCATGGATTCATATATTTAGCAGTTCAATCTACATCAAAGCTTGGATCATAAAACCATCTTTTATATGAATTTTTATCTCTTTCTCTTTCAAAAATATTAAGTGATTCTATATTCCAAGATTCATCATTTGTTTTTATTCAATTATAATTTTTTAATATTTTTTTCTGTAAATCTGTTAGTTCACTATCTATAATTTCTATATCGTAATAATCATCTCTTTCTACAATAAAGAATTCATATTTCTCTTTACTCTTATCAGTCGTATTTTCTGTTTTTTCATCTTTCTTTGTGTCCATATCAGAATTTATAGAAAAACCTCATGTTAAAACAAAGTTCTCTTCAGGCACTGTTTCTTGGTTATTATTACACCCTGCAAGTAATAAACTACCAATCAATAATGTAGTTAAAAGTCAGAATTTTTTCATAGTTTTGTATTAATAATTTATAAAGTTTCTATTTTACCAAATATAGATGGATAGTTTTGGAATCTTATTTTATAATATCTTCATTTATCATTTGCAGGTTCAAAGAATTGAATATGAGCTTCATTTCCAACACTATAATCATCTTCATCATCAGGGAAACATCTAACATTATTTATTAGATTACTATAGATTCAATCCTCAACTTTTATGATATAATATCCTATTCAGTTAGCTCCTTTTAATCAATCAGCATCAACTCATGATTCTAATAAACATCATGGATTTAAATGTCTTTCTTTTATAATGTCTTCTAATGATTCATTTTCTCATTTTGAATAAATCTTAATATATTCAATCCAAGATGGAGGAATATTATCTTTTCATGTTTTTCTAATCTCTACTCAATTTCTAACAAATAAATTATATGGATCTGCTGCAGGAAATTGATATCTCCATCCAAGAGGTGTTGATATTCTTATTCATAAATCATTGAATGTATATGTATATCATGTTTCATTTTTTACATATACTCATCAATCTATTTCTCATTGATAAACATAATAATCTATAATGGGTTTCTCTTGGTATCATGAATATTTTAATTCATATGGAATATTGTTTCTCTTTTTGAAATATTCATCTTTTACGTTTCATAATTATCTTCTTTTCTCCAATCAAATTTTGCTTTATATATATCTTGATTTCCTAAATCAATAAGTCAAGCCAAATCTTGTATTGTCTGACGAGCTTGTGATTGAACCATTCAATCTCAGTCTTTTAGATCTACACGATTTATAATATTACAACCACTTATTAGTATTATAGAAATTGCAAGAATAATAATTTTTTTCATGTTTTTTATAAAAATATAAAATTAGTCTTAGTTTTTTTGTATTTCTCCACAAAGAACTTCAATATAAAAAGGTATGTCAAGATCTGTTCAGTATTCAATATAGCTGTCTTCATCAAACTCATCTTCATCAAACACATCCTCGTCTCATTCAAAATAAAGAGAACAGAAGATCTCTCATTTTTTATATTCCATCAATCCTGAATAGTCAGATCAGCCATCTCAAAAAATGAAATCCCATCAATCAAAGAAATCACTGATTTCTGTAAAATCTGTAATGTTGTCTGCTCTTCGAGATTTTCATTTTAAGTTTGGTATATGCCAAGTAAATTCCATATCACTATCAGCCTCAAAATTTTCTAGATTAGAAAAAAGTCAGTCCATTTCATAGATAAGATTGTTCATTGTATATGACTCTATTTCTGTGTTGCAATTACAATTGTTGTTTGTACTACAAGCTCCTACAAGTAAAAATAGTGTTAGAAAACCAACTAATAAAGTTTTTTTCATTTGTTATAATTATTAAATATTTAAAAGCTAATTACATCCGCACAGCCATAAACTACCTTTTCTGGTTCATAGCTTAAAGAAACAGAATATTCATGACTTTCTCCTATGCCACCATCTATGCATTCTTCACGAGTTAAAAATATAATTAAAACCTCAGCAGCAATATTATAAGTATCTCACCTTTTTTCAACTATAACTTGGTGGGTTTGTTCTTCTGTAGGTGTAGATAGGGTTAAAATATCGTTTTTTATTATAAAACTCCAAAAAGGTTCTTCTCCAAAAGCATGAATTTCAATAGAGTCTTCGTTTGTATTTTTTATCTGATCTTTTTGTAAATTTTCAGATTTTAGATTTTTACAATTTTTGTTGAAAAATTTTAAATATTTTTTATCTGTTTTGATTTTCTGTTCGCAAGTGTTGTCAACTATATCATATACGCAAATTTCTCCATTTTTTTTGTTTACTTGGAAATGTTGGACACTCGTGACTCTATCTTTATAGTTTTCTACTAAAGCAAGTTCATAATGATTTAACTTATTTGTGTTTTCAAAAGAAAAATAATATCATATTAACTTATCGTTATCCTCATTGAGAATTGAGTCTTGTAGTTCTTTGTCGTATATAGATTTTAAATTTTTAAAACTAGCTTCTAAAAAGATTTGCTTGGATATCTCTTCTACACAAGATTCTTTTGGCTCTAAGTTTATTTTTGTCTTGTTTAGGTTGGTGTTTTTTGAGCATCAAGAAAATAATCATCATACAATAAAGATAAATAATAATGCTAAAATAAATTGTTTTTTCATATTTTAATTGTTTTAATTAAAACAAAATTTATTTACATATCTATGTATTTACAACATAAATATTTCTTTTTTTAAATCAATAATTTTTATTTAATTTGTTTTTATCTTGTATTTTATTTAATCTTATTTATATAGTAAATGTTATAGTAAATTTTCCTTAGTTGTTTGAAATTTATTGATCTTTTTATTATTTTTAAATATAACAATTATGGCTAATCAAGTAAGTGTAACTTCAAGAAAAAGTTATCTATCTAGACAAGGAGAAAGTTTTAAGAAAATTTTTTTGGGTATTATTGTTGTAATAGCAGCAATTATTCTTCTTGCACGAAATGAAAACAGATTTGTAAAACAAAAAGCAGCTTTAAAGGAAGGAGAAAGTATTGTTGTAGAAACAGTGTCTTCTCCCGTTGATCCTGATTTAGAATGAAATTTAATTCATTTTTATTGAGAAACTTACTCTTCAGCAAAAGATTTGGTTGATAATGTTTTTGGTATAAAAACAGAAGGCTTAAAACTTGAAAGAAGAGTAGAAATGTATCAATGGATAGAAAAAACAAAAACCACTACCAAAGATGAGCTTGGATGAGCAGAAACAACTACAACGACCTATAGTTATACTACTGATTGGAAAAATACAGCAATTGACTCTAGTGAATTTTATGAAGAACCGTGACATAAAAATCCTTCTCACTGGGAATACCTTGATCAAGAACGAGAAAAAGAACCTATTTTAGTTTGAGACTTTACCTTATCTTCATCTTTTGTTGGACAGCTTTCAAACTACAAACAAATAAGTATTAATCCAGATGAAATTACAGTTCCATCAAAATATAAAGACTTAGTTGTCAATGAAGAGACTTCTTTAGAAGAAAATTTGGACACAAATAAAATAATGTTTTATGTTTTTGATAATTATATTTATATTGGTTCTAACCCTAAAAATGCAACTGTATGAGATCTTAGAATAACTTTTTATGATGTAAAAACATGAGTAGTTAGTTTGATTGGACAGCAAGTGTGAGATGAATTAACTTCTTATACTAGCTCAAATTGAAATACAATTAGTTTGTTAAAAGAAGGGAAAGCTACAGCAACCACTATGTTTGCTGAGGCACATAAAGGAAATAAAACCTTGACTTGGATTTTAAGATTAGCTGGTTTGGCACTTATGTTTTATGGTTTTTCCATGATGTTGGCATTTTTATCAACATTGACAAAAATACTTCCTTTTTTATCAAATATTGTTGGTGCATGAACATCATTAATATCTTTTGTTTTAACTTTAGCTCTTGGACTTACTACAATCGCTATTGCTTGGATAGTAGTTAGGCCTATTCTTGGAATTGTTTTATTAGTTCTTTGAATTTGATGAGCAACTTGAATAGTTAAGTTTAAGAAAAAAAAGAATTTAACAAATACTACAAAATAACACAACATATTAAAAAAACTAATTGAAATATCTTTTGTAATTATAGCTAAAAATTAAACAGACTAAATAAAAAAACTTTCCATTGCAATTAAATGAATAAATCATATAAAAAAATGGAAAGTTTTTTGTTTTTTTAAAATTTAAAATTATAGAGATAATGAACCTTATTACGATTGTATTAGTAGTTGTAGCCTTCTGACTTTGAGGTTTGTGAGGATTTTTTGGATACAAAAAAACACTTACAGAAAAAGCGATAAAGTTTAAAGAAAAAATGGCAAAAGCCAAAGAGTTAGAGGAAGAAATTTTGGAAGAGGCTAGAAAAAAGGCCGAACAAGTTCTTGAAAAAGCAGAAGAAAGAGCTGATAAGCTTGAAGAACAAAGATTAAAAAAAATGGAAGAAATCCAAAACAAATTGTTGAGTAGAGAAGAAAGAATGGATGAAAAGTTGGAAAAATTAGAAGAAGAAAGAACAAAAATTGTAGATAAGCAAAAGGAGGTTGAAAAAATTGTCAAAGAACAAACGGAAAAATTAGCAGAGATTTCAAAATTAAACAAAGAAGAAGCAAAAGAACAATTGTTTGCCAATATGGAAATAGAGTACCAAAAAGAAATTGAGCAGTTTGTAGAAAAAATGAAAACAATCAAAACTGAAGAGGCAGATAAAGAAGCTAGTCAGATTTTAGCTAAAGCATTACCAAGAATCGCATCTGAATCAGTAAATGAGTTTACTGTAAAATCGGTTGATCTTCCAAATGAAGATTACAAATGAAAATTGATAGGTAGAGAATGAAGAAATATTTCGTTTTTTGAAAAACTAACAGGAGTTGAACTAATTATTGATGATACTCCTATGGTGGTTAGGATATCGTCTTTTGATAATGAAAAGAGATTTATTGCTGCTACTGTTCTAAAAAAATTGGTGAAAGACTGAAGAATAAACCCTCATTATATAGAAAAATTTTATAATCAAGTAGTAGAAGAATTTCCAAACATTTTAATTGAAAAATGAAAAGAAGCGTTAACTCAATTAAATTTACCAATGATGAATCCAGAAACGGTAAAATATATTGGTCAATTGTTTTTGAGATACAGTTATGGACAAAATATTTGGTTACACAGTATAGAAGTAGCTAAAATCGCTGAAGCAATTGCTACAGAGATTTGATTGGATCCAATAATGGCAAAAAAAGCAGGACTTTTTCATGATATTGGAAAAATTGTTGCTACCACTTGACAATCTCACACAGCTTTGTGAGCAGAATTGCTTAAAAAATTAGGGATGGATGAAATTATTATAAATGCAGCAGAGGCTCATCATTATGATGTGCCAATGACTCATCCAATATCTTGGGTTATTGCTGCAGCAGATGCTATTTCTGCTTCTAGAGAATGAGCTAGATATGACACAAGTGAAATGTTTATAGAAAAAATGTCAGAATTGGAAAAACTTATAAAAGATATTTCTGGTATAGAAAAAGTTCATATTATGCAAGCTGGTAGAGAAATTATAACTTATGTAAATCCAGAAAAAGTATCAGATAAAGATTTAGAAAAAACGCTCAAAACTATTTGAGAAAAAATAGAAGAACAGTTGGATTATCCATGAATTATTAGAGTTACTGCTATTAGAGAAAATAAATTGGTAGAATTTCTGCGCTAATAAATTTAAGTAAATAGGAGAGTTTTTTTTAAGAATTCTCCTTTAATTTAATCTTTTTATTCTAAACCTTATTCCCATGTTACCATTTTTTGAAATTTTGTGATTAAAAATGTACATGACCTGAATATGAATTATTATCTTTTTGTTATCTTTTATTATAGTTTCCAACTACCTTTGTAACAAACGACATCAAAATTTTTACAAGATATTTTATTGGTTGCCAATAGCTATAATTATTAGCTATTTGCTGTGATCTTATTCTCACTTTTTTTTGAATTATTGATTGATTCCAAATAGTTTAGAACAAATAAAAATATTGCTTAGTCCATATTGATATCACTTCCATTTTACCTGACTAATAATAGGTTTTGTTATCTCTTTGTTTATATTTTTTGCTAAGATAAAAAGACAGGAAAACAAAAGAATTTGGATTGATATAATATTTTTTTCACTTATTTTATCTATAATTCCACTTGGAATATTTCTTGTGTTTGGAGATAATTTTATATGACAAGCTTCTACATCTTGGATAGCTATCAAACCTTTGACCACACAAACAGAATTAAATAAATTTGGATCTGTTTATCCCGTAGGCTTATTCCTATCGTTTTGGGCTATTTTTAGTGTAATAATCACTTTAATAAGTAAGAGAAGAAAAAAAAGATTTGGACAAGGGTTGTTATGATTCGTGTATTTTATTTTAGGACTAAATATTATCTTCTTTTTTCAACAATATCCTAAATACTGAGTGATATCTATGTGATGAATTACATTTGATATAAAAACTTATATTTCATTTTTTACAATAATGTTGTGTTTACATTTGTATTATAAACGAAATCAAAAGTGAGATATTGTTGTTTAATAAATAACTAAAAAACAAAAGATATGAAATTTTTTTTTGTAGCAGAAGATAGTTTATATAAAATTTTTAAAACTTTAGAAAAAGTTCCAAAGTGAAAGACTGTAGAAATATCTATAGATTCACATCATTCTTTGTTTGATAACGAATGGCGATGAAAGCAGATAAAAGAAATTTTGGATAAAAGAAATATTAATGCTATTTTTGTTACAAAAAAAGAAACTTCTAGAAAGTTTTTTGAGAAAATTGGATTAAAGACTAAGCATACAGAAAAAAACAAAATTATGAAATTTTTGAGAATAATTTATTTGTTCTTTTTTGATATTAAAAAATTCCACTTAAATACCTTCCAAAATAGAAAAAGTTATACCTTTCTTTTGGTAATTTGATTTGAAGCATTGTTTGTGCTTTGAGTTATGTATTTAATTTATTCTTTAATCATCCCTTGAGTAAAAGTAGAAATTAATCCATCTCAACAAATAGAAACTATAATATATAATTTTCGTTATTATTCTGCTGAAGATATAGAATATCCTCGTTATTCTAGATTTCTTAGTATTCCATTTTATACATGATCTATAGATTATAGGTATGATATGTCTATGAACACTAGCAATGTAAAGTTTTTACAAAATCCATCTATTTGAGAAATAAAAATTTTTAATAAAACAAATAAAGAGTTTGCTTTAGTCCCAAATACTAGATTTATAACAGATGACGGAAGGCTTTTTCAAACAACAAATCGAATTGAAATACCTGCTTGATATGATGGGATACCTTGAGAACTCGTGATTAGAGTAAAAGCTATGGAAAAAGATGACAATGATATTTTGATGTGAGATAGATGAAATATAACAAAATGAACAACATTGTATATAAAAAATTTAAAACAGAGTTTGTTTTTAAAAGAAATTTATGCCGTAGTCTTAGAAGATTTTACATGATGATCTTTAACTACAGATTGAGAAGTGACTCAAAAAGATATCGACCTATTGTCTGAAAAAATGGTTTCTTATATTACACAACAAAAGAAAAATATTGTAACACAAAACTTTAATATAAAAGATTCTTTGTTGTTAGCTTTCAATGATACAATTACGACTCTTATAAAAAATATTGATGTTCCACATGAATTATGAGAAAAAAATTCACTAATGAACGGACACATAGATGTAAGTTTTAATTTTTTTTATATAAGGTGGGCAGACTTAATTCAAGCTTTTTCTGATTATATCAATCAAAGACCCTCCAATAAAACTCAATTGGTTAGCATAAACAAAAACTCTTTGGTGTTTTTTGAAGAAGATGGTCTGGTTGAAAAAGATGGTACTTTTATTATACCAACAAAAATAGAAATAATTCAAGGATATGATTTCAAAAAAGATATAGTTTGAATAGTAGAAGATATCAAGTCTCATATTGTTTGATGAAATAAAGAAACAGCTAGAAATTATGTTTTATGATTTCCAGAGGTTTCTAGTGTGAAAATAAAAATAGTTCCATCTTGGTATGGAAGTATCCCAAAACTAAAATCTAGAATAAAGGTAAATATTAAAAATTAGATTGCAAATCTATCGGTTTTAAACTTTACTACTTGAACATTGTTTCATAGATCATTTTTTTCTTTTATAATTTTCAATCAATCCTGTATATTATTTACTCATTTTGTATTTGGTAACAACACTCCTGACTTGGTCCCATCACTCAATAAAATTCCAAAATCTTTTGGAGATATGGTTTGTATTTCTTGTGGAGATTTTATTTCTGTTGTTTCTAAAACTATATCTGCTATTATAGTTTTGATATTTGTGTGTCTACTTATTAAGCCCTGATATAGTAAATTTATAAGCTCTTCCAAGGCTTTGTCAGTATAAACGACTCAATTTGACATCAATAAAGCTCATTGTTCGTCGAATATAGAAAAAAAGACTCACCTGATATCGTTCTTTTTATATTTTTGAAAGATAGATTTTTTAATTGTTTCAAACATTGGACTTTAGTTTTTAAGGATAAAGGTTTGTAAAGTGCTATTGTTATACTTTGTCATCTCGAGTTATTATTGTTTCTATTTTGTCATCTCGAGTCGTTATTGTTGCGAGAGATCTAAAAGCATTATAGGAAGATTTTTCGCAAGATAGAGCAATCCATCGAAGTCTTTTCGAGGCAAGCGAAATGACAGTAGATGGATTCTTCGTTACGCTCAAAATAACAAGGTATTTGTTTAGAATGATAAGGAGGCAATTGTGAGAGATCAGTAGAATAGTGGTTTGTTAAATAATACTGTGAATTGTAGATTGATCAACTTCTCTTGATAGTTTTTATGGTTTATATAATATATTTTTTATAATTTTTATTGTTTTACTATCAACTTATTTTATGTCTAAACTAAAATTTAAAATACTTAAACAAAGATGAAATGCAAGAGTTTGAGAAATAGAACTAAATTGAATTAAACTCACCACCCCTGTTTTTATGCCTGTTGGTACAAAAGCTACTATAAAAGGCTTGTTTTTGGATGTTTTGAAAAATGAGAAAATCCTGGGAAACTTGGATCCAATAAAGTTAATTCTTGCAAATACTTTTCATCTATATCTTCGTCCAGGAGACGAATTGATAAAAAAAGCATGATGATTACACAAATTTGAAAATTGGGAAGATGGGCTTATTCTCACAGATAGTGGGGGTTTTCAAGTTTTTAGTCTTGGTTTGGGGAAGGACGAAAATCGCGACAAATGAGCTCATAAAGTAGATATAAAATTAGTAGAAGATGGTGTACATTTTAGATCTCCATATGATGGATCAAAACATTTTTTTAGTCCAGAAAAGGTTGTGGATATTCAATGTAACCTATGATCTGATATCATGATGGTTCTAGATGTTTGTTCCCCATGAAATTCTGATAAAGAGACTCTTTATAGTCAAATGCAACAAACTCATCGTTGGGCAAAAAGAGCATATGATCATTTTATGAAAAAGTATGATAAAGTAAAGTGAGTGCTTTTCCCAATAGTTCAATGATGAACAGATTTAGAAATGAGAAAAGAGTCAGCAGAATACTTATCACAATTTGCGACTGATGGGATAGCTATATGATGAGTGAGTGTTTGAGAATCAAAAGAAAAAGTGAGAGAAGTTGTGGAATTCACAACTCCTTTATTGCCAAACGATAAGCCAAGATACTTAATGTGAGTAGGCACACCAGAAGATTTATTACATGCTATAGAACATTGAGTAGATATGTTTGACTGTGTTTTGGCAACTAGACTTGGAAGGCATGGAGTAGCATTTTCTGGCAAATGAAATATAAATTTAAATAATGCAAAATTTAAAGAAGATTTTAATCCTCTAGATGATACAGCTGAATGATTGAAAAATTATAGCAAATCTTATATACATCATCTTTTAAAAGAAAAAGAAATGTTGTGATGAATCATTTTGTCTCTCCATAATATTTTGTATTTACACAAAATTTTAGAAAACTGGAAAAGAAATTTTTTGGAAGATTAGGGGGTTTATTCAACAAGAAAATTGATTTCTATAGTTTTTGTGGTATGATTTGTATTTATCAACATCTGATAATATACTCCATTGGCAAAAGGTGTAACAAATGTTCTATATTCTTGTTGTTGTCCAGATATGTCTAAAATTTGAAAGCTTTGTGGAAAATAAACACTTGCCTTAGTTTCCATCCATTTTTCATAAATATTATCATCATATTTTGCTGGTCTAAGAGCCAAAATAGATTCCTCTCTACTAGTCATTTCTATTTGATATTTTTTTTCTAAATCTCTAATAAAGTCTATATAGTAATTTGGCACATTTAAAGTATAGTAAATTTTCATTGTATATTTTCATGGCATCAAATCTTGGATATTTACTATATCATTATCAGAATCTATCAAAATTTTATTTCATTGATCTAAAATTTGAATGTTTTTTTCTACAAATCCATCGACCTTATTGTAAGAGGTGTTTGTGTCCCAAGCATAAATAAATCGAGAATTATATTCCAACTTTAATTTATTGTTTTTTAATACATTTTGTAAATCATCAGATACATTTGATAAATATATGCTTATAAAGTTTTTGTTTATCACATCATCAAAATTGTTTATTATATTTTTAAATATATTTATTTTATTTTTACTGAAATAATCTTTTACTCATTTGATATATTCTTCCTTTTTGTTTCAACGATATTCTCATCTAATGATATCTATATTGGCATTTAGAAACTGTCGTTCTCGAGATAATTCTGTAAAAGAAGGTATTAAAAACTCAATTAAATCTGATCTTACAAAAATAACTCATTTGATGTATTTGTGTAATAATTTTTCATATAATCATGCTTCCATAGTTTGTTGAACTTTTGACATAGAATATGTTTCGTTAAACATTTTTTCATAAAGTCGTTTTAGGTTGCTTCCATCTATATCAGAGAATCAGAATTTATTTCCAGCAATAAATCATATTTTACGATCTGGCAAAAAAGAGCTTGTTCGTTCTGGTGCTATCAAACGGGTTTGATATGCTATATAGTCTGGATAATATGAATCAACTATTTCTAAATTTTCTAGTTTTCAATCCTTTAGTGTTATAAATGCAAAAGAACCAAAAAATCAGCCATTTGGTCTTTTTTCATTTGTGTTTTGTAATATTACTAAATAATTAAACTCTCATTCTTTTCATAATAATCTTGATATTTCTTCCCAATTTCACTGAATAGATCATAAAAGCTCTATTAGTTTTCCATATTTTTTGAAGCCTAAATTTTTCAAGTAATTTTCATTTTTTTTAATATATTCTAGAGTTTCCAAAATTTTGTCTTCCTTTGTTAGTAATATATTTTCTCAATCAACATAAGCTTTGGCAACTTCATCAATATTCAATAACATTTTTGAAATATTTTCATCTATATTCCAAAAATAAAAAGCTATCTGCTGTAAATCTTCTTTGAAAATATCCATTTTGTCTTTATTGAAAACTATGTTTGTAATATTAGAATAAAAAGCAAAAATAGCAAAACTTAAAACTAAAAGAATCACAAAAATTATATTACTAAATTTTAGATAATATTTCCAATTTTTTTCTATTTTTCTTGAAATTCCAAATTCCATATAGCTTTTTGGTATAAAAATTCTTTCTTAAATTCTACAATAAGGATTCTTGATTTTAATACAATAATAAGTAAAAGAAAAGAGAAATAAATGATAAGTAGTAATTAACACTGATAAATAGTGGTAAGTTAATTTGTTATTGTTTTTTTATTTTGATTGTTGAAATGCAAATAGAAATATTTTTTATACTCTTTGCAATATGATGTTTTTTTGGCTCATTTTGAGGAGTTTTGATTTCTAGAAAACGGGATAAAAATTGAATTAAATCTATTTTTCTTGGTCGTTCAAAATGTGATAATTGCAAAAAAAAACTTTCATTTCTAGAATTAATACCAATATTTAACTTTTTGTTTCAAAAAGGAAAATGTAATAAATGTTGAAAAAAAATATCTAATTTTTATCGAATAGTAGAGCTTTTGTCTGCTTTGGCCTTTGTTTTAACTTATTTGTTTTTCCCTTACAATTGAATGTTGGAACTTGTATTTTGGATTATAATAAATTGGGCTTTCCTTTTTTTGATAATATTTGATATCCAAAAACATGAATTACATTTACCAATATGGATTTTTGTAACAATTGTTTCTTTAATCTTTGCATTATTAAAATTAAATATTTCAACAATATTTTGTTTTTCACTCGGATTTGTTTTTACTTTTATATCAATATATTTGTTTGCTAAATATTATGTAAAACTTAGATTTCGTAAAAATGAAGAGTGATTTGGACAAGGAGATGTGTATTTGTCATTGACAATAGGAATACTTTTTGGACTAATACTTTATTACAATAGTATAGCTTTTTCTATTATAAATTTACTTGATTTTATTATTATTTATGTTATTTTTAGTTCGTTAATTTGACTAATTTACTCTATTTTCAATATAGTTATAAAAACAAAACAAAAACAAATAATACCATTCTTACCGGCCATGATCTTTGCATTTTACTGACTTTTGTTTTTTGCTGATTTTTTTATTAAATTTTTGAAATAAATGACAAGATTTCTTATTAAATATAAATATAAAATTAGGACATATATATTTTTCTTTTTAGTTTGTATATCATATTTTTTTACTGTTTTTTATTTGTTTTGAAATCATGATATATTTGCTTCTATTATAGCAATATTTTTTCTGTATGTTTTCTCACATTTTTTGGCTATAGATTATAGAAACTTAAAAATAAAATATGTGATATTTTTTGTATTGTTTCTATTTATTATTACTTTAATATTTTTTATATTTTTCTCTCGAGAGATAAATATTTGGTTAATATTATCTTTATTAATATTCGATATTTCTTTGTTGATTCTTTTTTACTCATTACAGTCTGTCGGATTTAGTAGTATTTCTTATTTTCTGAGAGGTGGCTATGTTTTTACTTTATTTATAACAATTGCATATAGTCTTACATTTATATGAATGTTTAAATATTTTCCACTTACTTGTGAAGGATTAAAAGACGCATCAAATAAACTTATAGAATTTGTAGAGAAACCAATTATAATACCGGTTAAAAAAATACAAAATTCAATTTCAGAAGCTAAATATAAACAAGATTTAGATGAAATAAATACTCAAGTAGGGGAGGTGCTTTTATGATTTCAATGAGTGCAAATTTCTACAGAACCAGACACTGTTTTGGCTCCTGTAGTTTGAAAAATAAATGACTGGAAAGAAGAAACTATAGATCAGATAATAGAGGATCAAAAAACATATTCTCAAGATGTTTGTAATATGTTGTTAAATTCAATAAATGAAAAATATATGTTAAAAGAGCTTGGGCTTTCGGTCGTAATGTTAATATATTTTTTGTTGTTTGGTTTTATTAGATTGGCAATTTTTATTATGAGTTTCATTTGATTTTTGATATTCAAATTATTATACTGGTTGTGAGTTTATAAAATAAAAAAAATAAAAACAGAAATTTTTGAAATAAAATAAAAAAAAGGAGGATTATATTATGAAAAAAATTATTTATTTTTTACTTCTTCCCTTAGAACTTTTGGGTAGAGTGATTGATTATTTTTTTGATTATCTATGTTTGGGATTTACCATATTTACAACATGGGTTGTCTATAAATCACTTAAATCAGGAATTCTATTTAAAGAACCAATACAATATATGCCACTTTTTATATTGTTTGTCTTCGTTGTTATAGCATTGTTCTTGATATACCTATGGTTTAAAAAACATTTAAAAGATTAAATCAAGATGGCTGTTGTATTACAACCATCTTTTTTCTTCTTGAGAATTGTTAAAAAAAAACTATATTTAACTGTTTTCTGTTAACAATAATTTAAATTTAATTATAATTTATAAAACATGAAAAAACCTACAATAGTTGCTCCTGGATGATCTTATGAAAAGGCTATCATAGCTAGTAAATATTGAGCAGAAGAAGTCTATATTTGAGTGCCTTTTACCTCTTTGAGAATGAGACAAAACAAAGTAAGAGATTTTGATATACTGAAAAAAACAATTCAAGCAATACACGATAATTGATCAAAAGCACTACTTACCATGAATATCTTTCCTAGAAATACTGATATTAAGGTGTTTGAATCAGTAGTAGAAAAAATTTCAGATACAAATCCTGATGCAATTATTTTTTCTGATCCTGGAACTTTTAATGTTCTTAGAAAACACTTTCCAAATGTACCTTTACATTTAAGTACTCAGACTTCTACACTAAATTACGAATCAATCAAATTCCGAAGAGATTTAGGTGTAAAAAGAATAATTCTTGCTAGAGAACTTCATATAGAAGAAATTAAAGAAATTAGAAAAAAAGTTCCAGATATTGAATTAGAGGTTTTTGTTCATGGAGCTATGTGTATGAGTTATTCTGGGAGATGTTTGCTTTGAGATTATATGGCTGGTAGACAAGCAAATAAGTGAGAATGTAATCATGCTTGTAGATTTAAATATAAAGTTCGATTGGAAGAGGAAAGAAGACCTGGCAAATTTTTTCAATTGGACTGAGACGAGGATGGTAGTTATATTTTATCATCCAGAGATCTATGTACTATAGATAAGTTACAAGAGATTTTGCCTTATGTAGATGCTATAAAAATAGAATGAAGGAGTAAATCAGAGTTTTATGTGTGAGCGGTTGTAAAAGCTTACAAAGAAGTCAGAGATGCTATTTTAGAATGAAGAGAACCGGATTTACAGATTAAAGAATTAGTTGAAAAAATTCCTCATAGAAAATATCGAGATTGATTTTTATTTAACTGATTAAAAGATTTTCCTGAAACAGAAAGTATGGAAAACACCTTAGATAATGAGACAGCAAATACTAAAGATGTTTATCAAGGTTCTACAACATTGACTAGTGGAGGACCAGAATTTTGTAGGAATTATTTTGGTGTTTTCAAAGATAAATTTATAGAAAAAAATGGAAAAAGATATTTTGAATTTAATCCAAAGGAGGTGATAAAGAGATGACAAAGATTAAACTTTATTAGTTCTAATGATATTTGAGAATTAGAGATTGTTGATATTATCAAAGAATGATGACAAGAATTAGAAAAGGCAACTTGTAATACACCTAAAGTCTTTGTTTTAACAAATAAGGAACTTAATGGTTGGGAAATTTTATATGAATAAAACCATTCTTGGATAAGAATAACTTATATAATTATATTTTTTGAATATCAAAAATATTTTCAAACAAACAAGCAACAGTTAAAGGTCAAATTCCTCAAGGGACAGGTGTAATATATTTTATTTTATCTTTTACAGATTCAAAATCTACATCTCATACTGGTTTTCAATTTTTGTGACCATATCATACATCTATGACTATTTGACTTTGATCGTTATGAACAAATTCATCATTTATTAAATGAATTACTCATGTGCAAGAAACTATAATATCAGACATTTTGCAAAGCTCTTTTGTTTTTTCTATTGGAGTACTACTATTTGTAGAAAATACAGTTGCTCATTGTTTGATAAACTCCAAAACAAGAGGCTTTCACACTAAATTGCTCTGTCATATTACTGTAATTATTTTTCATCTTATATTGTACAAATCATATTCTTTCAATATTTTTACTACAGCCTTTGGTGTTGCTGGAACAAAATCTATTAAATCTATTGATGATAATCAACTTAATACACCTCCCATTCCATCGATATCTTTGTTTGGAGATATTGTGGATAAAATTTTAGATTTATATTGTTTGAATTGTTCTGGTAAAGGCAACTGAACAATTATGCCAAGACAGTCTTTATCGTGATTTAAATAATTGATTAGGTCTATAACTTTTGAAATATTGTCATATTCTTGTTTCATATACAATTGAACATCATAATCATCTTTTGTGTTTTCTGGTAAATTATCTCATTTTTTGTATTGTCCAAAAATATGTGCTTTTATTCATATTTTTTCTCAATATTTTTGTTTTAATCAAACATATATTTTTGAAGATTGATCATTTCATAAGTATATAATTCAAATATATTTATCATTATTTGGAAAAAATTTTTTTACTTTTGTTGTCAAGTCTTCTTGTAATTTTTTTGATATTTTTTGTCATTCCAACAAGATCATTGTTTTTTTATTGATATATAAATTTAGTTAAAATAATATTTTTTTAATACTTAAAATCAACAGAATGATAATGTTGGTTAATTATCATTCAAAAAGCACCACCAAATAAATATAGTTAGATTCCTTCATTCCCTAACTAAATTAAAAGATGGTGCAAACACAATGATGTAAAAAAGGACAAATAACTCAAGAGGAAAGAG
>Ga0265293_10003943_pt1 | contig 26870 bp, 22 predicted proteins | sample Munlanlewell138R_FD_192505 | JGI IMG/M metagenome (GOLD analysis project Ga0265293, IMG submission 192505) | Leachate microbial communities from a municipal landfill in Southern Ontario, Canada - Leachate well 138R | ecosystem: Engineered > Solid waste > Landfill > Unclassified | place: Canada...
ATATAATTCTAAGGCAGTCTGCATTTGTTTAACATCAGCTATTCTCTTGGCATCACGAGCACTTTTTCTAGCTTGTTGTAAAGAGACCACCGCTAAAGTTGCTAAAATACCAATAATGGCAATAACCACCAATAATTCAATTAAGGTAAAGCCTTTTTTATTTTTTTTCATACTAATAAAATATTAAAATTAAAAAACATTCTATAAGATATTATACAAAAAAATTAACAAATGGTCAAATATTTTAATAACAATGAGTAGTTGTCGGAATAACACCCAAAGGAGTAGCACATTTTATTCCAGGCTCTAAACCTCCGGTTTGCCCACCTAAACAAAATTCTATATAATACTCATCCCCATCATCTACTTGAAAATATCTGTAAGAAGAACTAGCGCAATCACCATCGGCCGGAGTCGGTCCAGTAGGAACTACCGCCATATATACGTTAGAAGTACCACTGGAGATACTAGAGCCAGGAACAACATCAACTGGATAACCCTGCCAATCATTAAAATATAATTCTAAGGCAGTCTGCATTTGCTTAACATCAGCGATTCTCTTAGCATCACGAGCATTTTTTCTAGCTTGTTGCAAAGAAACTACTGCTAAAGTAGCTAAAATACCAATAATGGCAATAACCACTAAAAGCTCAATCAAGGTAAAACCTTTTTTATTTTTTTTCATGTTTTTTAAATTATATCTAACCTAAATTATTTAATATTTCTTCTTTCAAAATTAATCGATCATCCCAAGGAATTTTTTTTCCATTGCTTGAACAAATAGCCTGCTCACATCCCTTGCCAGTGATAATAAGTAAATCCCCTTCCTTTACCAATTTTAAGGCCTTCTTAATAGCCTCTCGCCTGTCCATTATTCTAAATAAATTAACACCTTCCTGCTTGCCGACCTCTTTACTCCCAAAGGAAACCTGATTGATAATATCTAAAGGATTTTCGTCATAAGGATCTTCGTTGGTTATAATCACAAAATCAGCTCTTTCTCCAGCCAAACGGCCCATCACCTCTCGACGATCCTTATCTCGACCTCCGCCAGCTGAACCTAAGATATGGATAATTTTTCCATTATATCCATTATCTGATAACTCTTTCTTTAAAAAATAAATTAAATCATACATCTTCTTCATAGCTACTGGTTCATAAGCATAATCAACTATTGCTAAAAATTTTTGACCAACATCAATTATTTCCATCCGACCAGGAATATTTTTAATTTTTTCCAGTCCATCAATTATCTTTTCTAAATCAATAAAATTTAAAACAAAGGGCAACGACAAGGTTGGCATTGAATTGCAAACATTAAATTCCCCCCAAGTTTTTAATTTTATATCTCTCGTTATTAAATCATTATTATCAAGATTAATATCTTTTTTATTATAATTTAAAGAAAAAGAAGTTCCTGATAAACTTATTTTTATATTATCAAAAAAAATAGCAGAATTTTCAGAAACATCTCTAATGCCAGAAAAATAATAAAATTTACTCTCTGCCCAAAAAGAAGAGAAATAAAAAGAATGTTCATCTTCCCCATTAATAACAAAAGTTTTTTTAACCCTATTTAAATCAATTTTTGATAAATTATTTTTAACTTTAACAACTTTATTCTCATTATTTAAATATTTTGGCTGGCACCTTTTTAAATGAGCAAATAATTCCCCTTTGGCTTTCTTGTAATTATCAAAACTTCCATGAGATTCAATATGCTCCGGATAAAGGCCTGTAAAAACTAAGACATCATAATTTATAAATCGATGACGAAACTGTCTAATCCCTTCAGATGTTGTTTCAATGATAGCATAATGACAACCATTTTTAACCATTTTTCTAATAGTTTTTTGAGTAAAAAAAGGTCCCACCATAGTCATTTTTTTATCATTAAGCCATTCGTTTTCTCCATCACTAAACATAGCCGTAGAAGTATAGCCGGTCTTATAACCAGCCTCATTTAAGGATTTGGCCATTAAATAAACAGAACTTGTTTTTCCAGAAGTTCCAGTTATTCCGATTACCACTAACTTAGAACTTGAATTCCCATACATTAAATTAGCTAACCAACTCAAAAAATAATGATAAGCTGGTTGAACGCTTTTAAATATTTTTTGGGGGATTATTTTCTTTATGTGGGATAAAAAAATTTTCATATATTATTATTTAGAGGAATATTTTCCGAAATCATCATCTAGGTCAATGTCTTCATTATTAATTGAATCATCATTATCTTCCTCGAAGTTGTTTTCTGTTTCTTCCTCTGAAACTATTTCTTCCACTTCTTCATCCTCAGATTCTAAAACCAAAGGACTTTTATCTTCTTGATAGAGATAATTATCTGGAACTTTAGATTCTTTTCTGTCATGAACTGGAATGCCTGCCATAGAATTATTTAATTGATTTTCATATTGCTCTTTAGATATTAATAACTCTCTAGGCTTAGACCCATTAGAAGGACCGACTATGCCAGTTTCTTCTAACATATCTAAAATACTGGCCGCTCGAGAATAACCAATTCTAAGTCTTCTTTGTAAAAACGAAGTAGAGGCTTTTCCGGCGGCAATAATGATTTCTTTAGCTTCTTCTAATAATTCATCTTCATCTCCCATGGAGCCATCTAAACCAACTCCACCAATTCCACTAACCTTTTGTCGCTCAACTATTCCCTCTAAATAATCGGCTGAACCATATTTATCTTTAATGTAATTAGTAATAGATAAAATTTCACTATCATCAACATAAGCACCCTGAATTCTTTTTGGTTTAGAAAGCTCTGCTGTTGAAAAAAGCATATCACCTTTTCCTAATAATTTTTCTGCCCCCGAAGAATCTATAATTGTCTTAGAATCAACAGCTGAAGCTACTGAAAAAGCAATTCTAGCTGGAGTATTAGCTTTAATCAAACCGGTTATAACATCAACACTAGGTCTTTGTGTGGCCAATATCAAATGAATTCCTACGGCCCTAGACATTTGGGTAAGCCTAATGACACTTCCTTCGATATCTTTGGCAGCTGCCACCATTAAATCAGCCAATTCATCAATTACGAAGATAATATAGGGCATCTTTTCTTTGCTAGACTTATTATAGGTTTGAATATTTTTTTTACCAGCCTGATTTAATATTTCATAACGACGATCCATTTCGTTTAAACACCATCTTAAAGCATTTATAGTTTTACTAACCTCAGTGATAACTGGAGTTAATAAATGAGGTATTCCGTTATAGGCCGGAAGCTCTACTCTCTTAGGATCAACCATAATAAATCTCAAATCATCAGGATTATTTTGATATAATAAACTAATAATAATAGTATTTAAACAAACTGACTTTCCTGAATTGGTAGCTCCAGCTACTAATAAGTGAGGCATTTTTGCAATATCATAAACAATATTTTTTCCAGAAACATCTTTTCCTAAAGCAGCTGTTAAATTACTTGGCCTAGTTTTAAAATCGTTATCTTCTAAAACTTCGCGCAATCCGACAATAGCCTTGGATCTATTAGGAACCTCAATCCCCACTAAAGCTTTCCCTGGGATAGGAGCTTCAATTCTAATAGGATGGGCAGCCAAAGCCAAGGACAAATCATTACTCAAGGCAGTGATACGAGATACTTTAATTCCCTCAGAAGGCTTAAAAGTATATTGAGTAACAGTCGGACCAACGTTAACCTCTCCCATCTCAACAGAAATACCAAAATTTTCTAAAGTTCTCTGAATAATCAAAATATTATTATTAATATCACCACTAGTAGCCTTATTTATTTTTCCACTAAGCAGATCCAAAGGTAAGTCTATTTTTATTTTTTTAGTTTTCCAATTTACTTTTTCCTCTTTTTTTTCTTTTTTGAAAGAATTTAAATTATCATTGTCAAAATTTTCTTTAAAATCATTATTTTTTCCAATCTCTTTTTTGGAAAACAAAATGTCATCATCCTCATTTTCAAGCTCTCCCTCTTCCTCATCTTCATCCTCGGATTGATCCTCTTCTATATCTTCCTCATGTTCATAATTTTCTTCAGAATGATTGTTGGAAAAATAATTAAATATTTTATAAACAAAACTCCTAGAGCCAATCAAGTGAGACAAGGTAATATTAAATAATAAAATAATAGCTATTGCTAAAATTGTTAAAATAATTAACAAACCTCCCCAAAACCCAAATAAATTTTTAAAGAATAAAGATAAATAGAAACCTAGATAACCACCGCCAAATCCTTCCAGGGCCTTAGTTTCGGCGATGATTGGAGTTTTAAAAAAGAAGTGCAATAATGAGACCATGAAAATAAATACCAAGCTTAAACCAATATAATTAACCTTCTTAGAAAAAAATTTTTTACCCTTATATATAGCAATGCTTAAAACTATTAATAAAATAGGAAAAAACCACTTTCCCCAGCCAAAACCCAATGATAATATCTTATCTAAAAAGTCACCAAAACTACCTGACAAGGAAAAAAGAGATAATAAACTTATCAAACCAAAAACAAAAATTAATATTGAAACAATACTAATCTTTATCTTGTTTTCAGACTTAATATCCTGGTCTAGCTCTTCAAGTTTTTCTTGTTTTTTATTTTTACTCATATATAAAACTATTATATAACTTTTTTACTTTTTTTAAAATCCTTTTTATAATTTATAATTTCATCAATTCTTCTCAAGTATCTAGTGTCAACTTTAAACCAATCCCAAGCATCGTTTATCAAAAACCCGCCTTCTTCAAAGCGATGAAAATCAGATCCACCAGTGGCTATTAAATCTAGCTTTTCTGATAAAAATTGAGAATACATTATCGATCCAATGGAATGATGCGGGGATAAAATTTCAATTCCATCAATTATCCCAGCGGCCTTCAGTTTTTCAGTCATGTTTTTAGCATATTTATTGTATCTCCCGGGATGACAAAAAACAACTTGACCACCAGCATCTTTTTTTATTTTTATTAATCTTTCCGCATCTATATAAGATTCGTTTAATCTTCCTATATTTTTATTAAAAAACAACTCTTTCAAGACGTCCTCCTCCCTTAAAGGTAATATTAATTTAACCTTCTTTGGCATCCTTTCTTTAATCTTTTTAACAATCAAATTATAATTATATTTATTTTCAATAACCTTATCCCCTAAACGATTAACTGGAATATAATTATCAAAGCTAGCTAATATTTTTTCAACATCTATCTTATAACCAATCTTTTTTAATTTTATTAATATATTTTTAGCAGCCAAAAAACGACGCCTCCTGCTGCCCTCTAACAATTTTTGAAGTTTTAAATTATTTTCATCAAAATTATACCAAAGAAGATTAATATTCTTATTTTTATATTTTACATACAATTCTAGGCCGGTAATTGTTTTTATTTTTTCTTTTTTAGCCGCTATTTTAAATTCCTTTAGACCAGCTGTAGTATTATGATCGGTCAAGGCTGCAACCTTAACTTGTCTTTCTTTGGCAAATTTTACTAACTCAGCAGGAGTTAAATAACCATCAGAAAACCTAGAGTGAAGTTGTAAATCGATTAACATAATAATTATTTTAATTAATTTTTAATTTCTTTTTTATTTCCAAAATCAAGGGTTCAGCTCGATCAGGTTTGGCATTGTGCTTAAGTAACCAAAAAATAGCTGTCCTAAAGGCTGTCCAACAATAATATAGCTTAATTCTTTCCTTGAGCCTAATATTATATTTTATTCTAGCCTTCTTACAATATGTTTCCAAGAAAACATTTTCCATTTTTTTGATAAAACTTTTTTTATAATCGTAACTACTTAATTTATAATCTAATTGCTGAACAAATGTTCCTAAATCTCTAGCAAAATCAGAGGCACAAATATCAGCAAAATCAATCATGGCGATTTTTTTTCTACCCATTTTTATAACATTCTCTGAATGAACATCGCCATGAATCAACCATCTTTTATGAGTTAAATTAAAAAAATCTCCCTCTAATTCAATTAGGTAGTCATAAATATTTTTTAAATCAGAAAAATATTTACCGTCATATCTTTCTTTAAAATTTTTTAATACATTATGATATCCGGGCAAAACCGTTTTTATTTTATTGTTTTTTTTATTAAAATTTAATTCTTCTGAAATCGGAACATGATGTAATTTTACTAACCACTCGGCAGTTTTTTTAATTACTTTTTCAATTTCTTTTTTATCTTTCTTTTTAATAAATTCTAATAAACTGTCCCCATTAACCCCCCTATAAAAAGAGGCATTAAAATATTTAGAATAAAATAATGGTTTAGGAATTGATAAATATCCACGAGAAAAACCCTGATTCCATAAATAATTTAAAGTATCATAAACATTTTTTCTAGGTTCATTAGAGTGAGCCGTGCAAAAAAAAGATAAAACTTTAATTTTATTTTTTTTAGAATTTTCCGGCCGAAAAGAAAACGAAGTTTTAAATTCCAAAACCACATGATAAGTTGTCTGCCAAATATAATTTTTATGATAAATTATTTTTATTTTTTCAATTTTCTTAAAATCAGGATATAGGGGTAATATTTTTTTCTTAAAAAGATTTAAAACATACTTATCGTCCAAAAGTTTATTTATTTTATTCATATTTATTTTTTATGGCGAGTCCAATGCTTAACCCAAACCATTTTTTTTATTGAAATAAGAAAATTTTCAGCCTTAATTTTCTCTAAACGACTAGTAGAGTCTTCCAAGGAACGAATTGCTCTAATAAACTCATCCGCCCCCCTCTCAATTTCGCTAGGACTCCAAGCCCGAGGGCCAAAATTATGTTTAAAATTATAAGCACTAGCCCACCAAAAAGTACAACTAGCCAATCCTCGGACAAAATGCCAATGAGCCCAATGATAATTTTGATCTTTTTTATACTTATTAATTAATTTAGTAGCCAGTGAAACAAAATCCCATAGCTTTGATTGTATTTTATTTCTATCATTATACCAAAGATGAAAAGGTTTTTTATTTTTTAAATATTTTTCAGTTGATTCCCAATTACTATCTCTTAAAAAAACCTTATTATTGTTATTATTTTTTTTAATATAATCAGAAATCAACATGGTTTTAAAATTTCCTGTTTTTAAAGATTTTTCAAATATTTTTTTATTATCATTATGCCTTAATCCATACAATTCTCCATCGGTAGCGGTAATAATAGTCTTATCTATATTATCCTTTTTTTTCAATAATTCTATTATTTTTTCTGGAACATAAGAATTGGAAAGTCTTCTAGAACGAAAAATTATTTTTAATTCACTTTTTTTGTCGATATAAATATCATCAAAATCTATATCACTTTTTCCACTATAGGAAATTTCATCTAATATCAACCACTTATAACCCTCATTTTTAATAATTTTAGCCACCCTAGGACTATAGGCCATCTCTGGTAAAAAAAATCCTTTTAATTTAGCTTTGGGAAAATATTTTTTTATTATTCTTTCTTGTTCGGTTATCTGCCAAATTATTTCCTTTTTGCCTATCAATGGAAGCAAGGCATGATAAGCAGCTGAGCCAACAAGTTCTATTTGTTTTCTTTCTAATAAAATATTAATTTTTTTAATTAAGTCAAACTGCTTTAACTCCACCAATCTTTCAACTAAACAACCAGAAATATTGAAAGTAAATTTAATATTTTTATTTTTTAATAAAGCCTTAACTATTCTTTTATAACTTAAATCATTAGCCTCTTCTATCCTATAAGCCTCTGAATTAGCTGGTTGATATAAATGTAAAAAATTAATCCACAACATAATATTATCTATTTCAATTTAAAGACCTTTTTATATAATTCTACATATTTTTGGGCTGGGATCTCCCAACTACTTGATTTGTGCATAGCCCTACTAACTAAATTATTCCAGACCTTTTTATATTTATAGTTTTCCAAGCCTCTAACAATTGCCCAAAAAAAAGCAAATTCGTCTTCTTGCTTAAAAACAAAACCAGTCCCCTTGTTAGTAATTGGGCTAAAATTTGAAACAGTATCATAAAGACCTCCAATATCACGAACAATCGGAATAGCACCATAACGCATAGCGATCATTTGATTGATACCACAAGGCTCATAATATGATGGAAGAATAAAAAAATCAGAAGCAGCATAAAGCAAGGTTTCTTTTTCCTGATTTTTATAAAAAGGCCACCAAACAATTTTTTTAGGATATTTTTTTTGAAATTTTTTTATTCTTTTTATATAATCGGCATCACCATCACCCATAAAAATAATTTGGATATCTAATCTAAGTAAATAAGGCAAAATAGCTAAAATAATATCAAAACCTTTTTGATGCGCGATGCGAGAAGTAGAGCAAAAGAAAGGAATATCCTCATCGATAGTGAACCCTAATTTTTTTTGTAAATATTTTTTATTATTACTTTTTAAATAAAAATCATTAAAGCTATAATTTTTAAATAAACCCTTATCTTTTTTAGGGTTATAGGAATTATAATCAATTCCATTAATAATACCAAATAAACGATCCTCTCTATTTTTTAAAATTCGATTTAAATCTTGTCCAAATTTTTTTGTCATAATTTCTTCTCGATATTTTTCACTAACGGTATTAATAATATCGGCCGACAAAATAGCCCTCTTAGCAAAATTTATATTTAAAATATCAGAATCATTAATCGTGGGGAGCTTTCTGCGACCATAATCCTTTTTCTCCAAAGGAACGCTATTCCAAGATCTACTCATTTGAAAAGCTAAATTATGAATAGTAAAAACAGTTTTAGAGTTAACTAAATTTTTAGTATAACGATATTTATTTTTTATAAAATAAGGAATCAGGCCAGTGTGCCAATCGTGACAATGAATAATATCAGGTGATTCATTTAATAGACTTAATAGCCTTAAAGCTGAAATATTAAAAATTAAAAATCTAATATTATCCTTGTTTGATACATATATTTTTTTAAATTTAGAAAAATGTTCTCGATTTTCTATAAAATAAACTGGTAATCCATCAATTAATTGTCCTTGCCAAAAATTAACTTTTACTGAATTTTCTGAATCAATAATAACATTAATATCTTTAAAAATTAATTTTAAATCATGCTTTTTTTTATCAATAATTCTACCATAAAGAGGGGTTATCACAGAAACCTGGTGCCCTAAGCGAAATAAAGCTTTTGGCAAACTTCTGGCCACATCACCTAACCCCCCTGTTTTAGAAAAGGGAGAAATTTCAGCGACCACATGAAAAACATTCATCTTCTTTCTCATAATTTATATTTAAAATCTTAAACTAGAGGCGCAAATGGCGGCTGCCAAGGCATCGGCAGCATCATCCGACTTGATAACCTCTTTTAAATTTAAAACTAATTTAACCATTTTTTTAACCTGATTTTTATCAGCTCGGCCAAAGCAACTAATTCCTTGCTTAATTTGCAAGGGAGTTAATTCTACTAATTTAATTTTATTTTTTTTAATTTTTAACATAATAACTCCACGGGCTTGACCAACTATTAATGCTGTTTTAGCATTATTATTAAAAAATAATTTTTCCACACAAACAATTTCTGGTTTATACTTATCAATAATTTTTTGTAATTCATTATCTAATTTTTCTAACCTATCAAGAAAATCATCCTTAGAGGAGGTTTTAATAGAACCAAAATCAAGACAATTAAGTTTATTATTATCAACCGAAATAACCCCAAATCCAGTATCGGCTATGCCCGGATCCAATCCTAAAATTATTTTATTATTTTTTTTGCAAGATATTATCATTTTTAATAATTTTTTTAACTATAAAATATAATAAAATCATGACAATTAAAAAAGTTAGAAGAGAGCTAATAACTACTCCTAATTGAAAAGTAACATCTCTGACAACAAAGCTAAAGTTATCAAAATTTTCTTGAGATATTATTAACTTAATCAAGGGCATAAACAAACCATTGACAATTGAGTCTACCAAATCCTTAGAGGCTTGTCCAATAATTAAACCAATAGCCAAACCTAAAACAGAATACTCTTTTAAAAAAGATACTAAACCCTTTAGGAAGTTATTAGAAGATTTTTTAGAGTTATTGTTTGAGCCCTCCTTGTTTTTTTCTTGATCCATATCACAACATTATAATTTAATATATTTCAGTTCCTTGAAATTTTTTATTTAAAAAATAATTTTCTAAATTTTTTATTTTTTGACCATTCAGGACGACTACTTTCTTGTTGTATTTTTGACAAAATTTTGAAGCAATGGGATCAAAAGGAGCGTTCATTCCCGGAGACCACTTATCGCCAATTATTTCTAAAAAATCTTTCCAATTTGTTTTTTCAATTTTTTTAGCTTCAGAAAATTTATTAGGATCTTTATCGTAAACATAATCAATATTAGAAAGATTAACAATAATATCAGCCTGATAAGTCTTGGCCAAAGAAACGGCTACAAAATCTGAAGAATTACCAGGAAGATATCCCCCGGAAAAAACTAATGGTTTTTTAAGCTTTATTTTAACATTAGGATTAAATAATAAATCTCCTTGAGCCAAATCTCCAAAAATTGATTTTACTAAACGAGCATTTAAAAAAGTAGAATAAATTCCTAAATAATCTTTTTCTTTGTCAATAATATTTTTGTTTATTTGCGTAGCCCCTTGAATATATTTTCGAGCTAAGCTACCACCACCAACCACAATAATAAAACTATCTCCCAAGGAAATTCTATCTTCAATTAATTTTTTAAATTTTTTTAAAAAATTAATGTTTAAGCCCTCTGGCAAAGAAACAATGGAGCCACCTAAGGATAGGACGTATAGCATAATTATTTTTTATCTGATTTATTGTATTCTTCTAATATTTTGACTCTAATTTCTTTCATTAATTTTTCTTGAGATCTTAGGGTGCTTTTAGCCGCTTCTCGTCCAACACCTAGTTTAGTGTTTCCAAAAGAATATGAATTTCCTGATTTTTTAATAACATCATGTTCAACCCCTAAATCAATTAAATCACCTGCCAAAGAAATTCCTTCATTGTACATAATATCAAATTCTGTAGATCTAAAAGGAGCTGCTACTTTATTTTTTACCACCTTAGCCTTTACTCTATTTCCAATAATTTTATCTCCTTGTTTTATTTGAGCACTTCTTCTAACCTCTACTCGAACTGAGGAGTAAAATTTTAAAGCATTTCCTCCACTAGTTGTTTCAGGGTTACCAAAAAATACTCCGATCTTATTTCTAATTTGATTAATGAAGATAACTACTGTTTTAGTTTTTGCCACTATTCCAGTTAATTTTCTAAGAGCTTGACTCATTAAACGAGCCTGAAGCCCCATATGTTGATCTCCCATATCACCTTCAATTTCTTTTTGCGGAACCAAAGCAGCCACACTATCAACCACAATAACATCAACCGCATTAGATCTTACTAAGGTTTCTACTATTTCTAAAGCTTGTTCTCCAGTATCAGGTTGAGAAATTAACATCTCCTTAACATTAATCCCAATTTTTTCAGCATATTCAGGATCTAAGGCGTGCTCAGCGTCTACAAAAGCAGCGATTCCACCTAATTTTTGAACCTCGGCTACAATATGTTGGGCTAAAGTGGTTTTACCCGAAGATTCTGGACCAAAAATTTCAATAATTCTACCTCGGGGAACACCTCCAATGCCAAAAGCTATATCCAAGGAAAGACATCCGGTTGGAATAGCATCAACATTAACTTTTCTAGTTTCACCAAACTTCATAATAGCACCATCACCAAATTTAGTCTTGATTTGTTGCATAGCTAACATCGCAGCCTCTGATTTTCCATTTTTAGAATCTTTAGATTCGATTTTTACTTCTTTAGTTTTTTTATCTTTTGCCATAAAAATTTTAATAATTATATTTTTTCTTTCAAAAATATATAATTATATTAATTTAATAATAAATAATTTAATAATATATTATAATGCTCTTATTAAATAGAAATAAAATATTTTTTAAATAATAAATAAATTATTCTACTTCACAAGAATCCATTGGGACTCCGTTACAACAAAAGGGTTTAAGATTTGTTGGAGTACATAAAATATTAACTCCCTCTCCCGGACCAGCACTAGGCTTAAAACAATTTTGATAAATATCTCTAACTCCAGAACCAGCCTGAGCAGTATAATCAGCTAGCTCAAAAAATTTAATATGGTTAATATAGGCTGTAGTTTTATCAGGCTCACCATCTACGGGCAAAACATCTTTATTGTCCGAAGAAATCCAATACCCAACCAATTGCCCACTAATTAAATTAATCAAACGATGAATATTGTCACCAATTAAAGTTTCTCCTGTTTTTAGAGTAGAATTCATCATTAATTTATTAAAATTAATAATAATCGGAGAATAAATATCAACCGAAGAAGCATTAATACTAGGAGTAATTGACTCAATCACTGGCGGAGCTGTTTCAATTTTATTACTAGTCCAAAAAGACCATCTAAAATTATCTCCCGTGGAAGGGTCATGAGCTAAATTTTTTTCATAATAGCTAGCGGGCCCATAAGAATAATTATCAGAATTTCCGTCCAAAGAATTGCCAGCGGCATCCATAACACCATTCATCAAGGTCATATTAGATAGAGGATATCTCTTGCTTTGAGTGTTAATACAAATATCATCACTTGAGCACTCTGAAAAAGGAGCTTTATTAGAACAATTATCGGAATCACCCTGACAATTGAATAATTCAGCAGCCATTAATTCAATCCTAATATTAGCTAGGGGAGGTAAACAAAAAATATCTTCACCGCAACCGTTAACTCCACATTTATTATTAGACTTAAATTCGACACTTTTAAAATTAGACGAAATAGAAAATTTTCCTGACAAATAATCCCCTACACAAATACCAGCATCACATTTAAAAGATTTACAATCATTTTCAAGTGCACAACTCTCTCCATTATTTTTAGCTGAGTCATTATTATTTACAATTCTAATTTTTGAACCAACGTCATAACTTTCTCCAGAGACTGTTAACGGATTTACAGCTTCATTAAAATTAATTTGTATAACACTGTTCATGGGCTTATCTTTTTTCCCATTAACATTTATGTTTTCAACTTGATCAGCTCCTCCAGAAAATGGAGTATATAAAATATTGTCATTAGAAGACGAGATGATAAGATCGTTACCGCTAAAACCACCAATTTTAGCCCTTAGAGCCACAATGGCTGAATTATTATCATCCACCTGAACATCAATGTTAGGATGAGAGCTCAGAGCTGTAACCATTTGTTGGGCGACGGCAGTAAGATTAGAACTTGATTTAATATTATAACCACTAGTATCTTCGTCTACAAAAGTATAAATATAATTTCCCAAAGTAACAGTATCAGCCAAAACTCTCTTTTTTACTTCAATATTCCAAAAATTACCAGCGGAAACATTGGAATTAAATTTTAAATTAAAATAATTTGTAAAATTAACTTCATTATCAACCACATCAAAAGCTCCAATGGCAGAAAGTGAGTCAAAATCATCACCACCCTTTAATTGAACTTTAATTATATTAGGATTTGATTCATAATCAGCTTGAGACACAACAACATTAAACTTAGTATATTGGCCATTATAATTAGATCCAATATTTATAGTGGTAGTAGCACTGGTTCCCTGACCCTTATTACTAGAAATAACTTCAGCTGGCTGATAAGTTTGAGGTTGACTATTTACTTGAAATTGAGCGGTAGCAAAAGATAAAACCGAATTAACTGAAACTTGATCTTGCTCATTATCAGGTTGAGGAAAAATACTTTCAATTTTTGGTGGAGTTAAATCTAATAAATTACTAACCTCAAACTCCCATAAAAAATAATCGCTTGAACAAGTTGAAAAAATACTGGCTGACTCATCTTCTTTTAAAATATCAGAAGATAAATAAACAATATAATTAGAAAAACCATTTTCATTACCCAAATAACTACCAGGACTAATAACAAAAGCCTTATTATCATTAGAATTATGACTAAACTCTACAGTTGAAGAGCAAGTCCTACTATTAAAATCAAAGTCAGATTCCTGACATATGGTAATATTATCATTATTAAAGGTGCTTGAACTAACCATCTCTTTAAAATTAACCATAATCATAGTATTTCGAGGAACGGCCTTTTGCCCAGGCTCAGGATAAACACTTTCAACGGAGCAATTTCCGATAGCTCCAGTTCCTAGCTGAAAATAAGTCCCTCGATCAGTTGGAATATTGTTATTACTTATTCCATCGGGGAAAAGAGATCTAAAAATAAAAGTAACAATTCCCCAAGCAGCTAATACTATAGCTAGACCAATGGCAGCATTTTTTAAAACATTCTTAGCTTTAGAAATTCTTTCTTCATTTCCTTCAGAGGTCATCCATAGAATTCCACCATAGATAATTAAACTAACAGCTACAATACCCAAAAGACCCAAAAAAATATTCACTATCCTGACAATAATAGTGCGAGGATCAGTTGCCTTCAATACAATAGTGCTATCAACCTCTTGGATCCCCAGGGCATCACTAGCCAAAGTGTTTTTTACTAAAAAAAGCATTCCAGCCAATAAAATAAAAGAAAATAATAAAAATATTTTTTTATTTTTAAACATAAAAATTATATTATTTATAAATTGCTAATTTATGATTTTTATATTATTATTATAACATACAATCTAAAATAAATAAATATATGACCATAGAAAGAGTTATTAAAAAAGCTCAGGAAATAAACCCCGAAATAGATACTACTATTATTAAACGAGCTTATGAATTTGCTGAAAAAGCTCATCGTGGACAAACTCGTAAAAGCGGCGAACCATATATCGAGCATCCTCTTCATACTGCTTTTAATTTAATTCAAATCAGGGCTGACTTAAGTACTATTATTGCCGGAATATTACATGATGTCCCCGAGGATACCGAATATACTATCAAAGATATTAAAGATAAATTTGGTGAAGATGTGGCTAATTTAGTAGAAGGCATAACTAAATTAGGAAAAATCAAATATCGCGGGATTGAAAGGTATCGCGAAAATCTTCGCAAAATGTTTATTGCTATGGTTGGAGATATCCGTATTGTGTATATAAAGTTTTGCGATCGGCTACATAATCTTAGAACCCTAGATGCTTTGCCGGAAAACAAACAACAACGAATTGCTAAAGAAACTATAGAAATATATGCCCCGATAGCCGGTCTTTTGGGTATTTGGAGAATTAAATGGCAAATGGAAGATATTTGTTTTAAATATTTACACCCCAAAGAATATAAACAACTAGAATATAAATACGAAATAGAAAAAAAATCAGAAAGAAACCAATTTTTTCAAAGAACTAAAAATGTCTTAGAAGAAGAGTTAAAAAAAACTAATATTCAATATGAAATAAACGCTCGCTTTAAACATTTATATAGTATTTGGTTAAAAATGCAAAGGAAGGATAGAAAATTTGATGAAATATATGATGTTTTTGCCCTTAGAGTAATAGTTAAAAATATCGAAGATTGTTATAAAATACTTGGAATTATTCATACTATTTGGCGACCCATTCCCAATAGATTTAAGGACTATATTGCCATACCAAAACCCAACGGCTACAGAAGTTTACACACCACGATTATTGGTGTTGATAATAAATCTACTGAATTTCAAATTAAAACAGAGGAAATGCACGAAGAGTCCCTTTATGGTTTACAGGTTCACTGGAACTATAAAGAAGAAATTGGAGATAAAGAAAAACCTGGATGGATAAAGGAAATATTAGAAATTCAAAAAGAAAATAAAGAAACTAAACAACTTGTCCAAGAAATAACTTCTACCATTTTTCAAAACAGAATATTTGTTCTCTCTCCTAAGGGGGATGTCATTGAATTGCCCGAGAGAGCTACCCCCATAGACTTTGCTTATGCTATCCATACTGATATTGGAAACAAGGCCACTCAAGCTCTAATTAATGAAAAAATAGCCGGCCTAGACACTGAATTAAAAAACGGAGATTTAGTAGAAATAATAATAGACAAAAACAGAAAAGGACCTAATAGCCAATGGCTCAATTCTGCTAAAACTAAACACGCCAAAGAAAGAATAAAACAATATTCACAAAATAAAGCCATGGATAAAATAAAAAAAATGTTTCATAAATAATTTATTATGCAAAAAAAGAAGAGTTTTAAAACTCTTCTTTTTTTTATATAAAAAATAGAAAAATTATCTTCCCTCTTTTAATTTTCCAGTTTTTCTCATATATTCAAACTTCTTACCTAGCTCCATTTTAGCTAAAGCTGAATTTTTTAACTGAATTTTAGTTTTATCTTTAGCGTAAGTTCTTTTTTTCTTAAAAGATTCTAATCTTTTATTATTTTTTAGACTATTTTTAAAACGTCTTAAAAATGATTCAAAACTCTCGCCTTTTTTTCTTTTTAAATCTGCCATAAAACACCTTCCTTTCTATATGGGTCAAAAATGACCATTAATTTTATATTAAATTTAATATAGCATACTGTTTTTTATTTTTCAAGTCAAATTATTGAGACAACCACTTTTCTAAACGAGAAATTAAATCTTTTCTGGCTATAATTTCTTGAACACCAGAATCAGTATCTCTGAATAAAATAGTTTCTTCACTTAATTCCTTTTTTCCTAAAATTAAAACTATTTTAGATTTTAAATTTCTAGCTTCTTCTAATTGAGCCTTTAAACCATCAATATGAAAAGCTTGCTTAACATTAAATCCTTTACTAAGCAATTCTTTAAATAAAAACATTGATTTAGCCTTAGCTGCTAAGTCAATTTGAGCTAAAAAAATAACATCTTTATCGTCTTCAATAAACAAATTATTTTCTCGAGCTTTAATTAAAGTTCTTTCTATTCCACCACTAAAACCTAGCATCGAAACATCTTTCCCGGATATTTTTGAAAAAGCTCGATCATATCTTCCCCCACGACCCAAAACTAATTTAGAATTCAATTCTCCACTTTTATCAATTGGCCAAATTTCAAAAATTAAATCATTATAATAATTTAAATCTCTTGTTAAGAAGGGATTAAAATTATAATTAATTTCCATTTCGTCTAAAAACTCCATTGTTTTATAAAAACGAGAATTACTGTTCTCTGATAAAAAATCAACAATTTGTGGCATTTCACTCCTAACCTTAATACACTCCTCTTCTTGGCACTCTAATAATAAAGAAGGATTTTTCAACATGTTTTTTTTGCATTCGCTACATAGCCTAGCTCGACGACCTCTTTCTTTTAAAAATTTAGAAAACTTTTGTAAAAATTCTTTTTGGCAATCACCGTCACCCAAATTATTAATTTGTACCTGAACATCAATTTGTAATTCTTTAAAGATATTATAAACTAAAAATATTAAAAAAGCATCAGTGATTGGTTTGGGATCATTAATAATACTAAAATTAAATTGATTAAATTGACGATAAACACCCCCCCGAACCTTTTCTTGTCGAAAAACCGGTCCCATAGAAAAAAACTTCATTGGTTTTTCTAGATTATTTAAATAACCATGCTCTACAAAAGCCCTAATCAAACCATGAACCAAATCAGGCCGTAAAACCATTTTTTCAGTACCACGAGGCTCAACGGAAAAAAGCATTTTACTTTTGTCTTTATCTAAAAATTTTTTATATAAATTTAAATCCTCTAATACCGGAGTATCAATCTTACTAAAACTATAACAATTGGCCGTCTCTTCGACTTTTCTTAAAACCGGATTTAAAAATTTATAATCAGCTCCCAAAACATCTTTCATTCCTAAAAGACGAAAAAAACTCCTAGAAGAAACCTTAGTTTTTTTAGATTCTGTTTTTACATCATTCTTAGGAGAAGGACTTTTCTTAGTAGTTTTTTTATCAGTTAATTTTTTTCTTCCCATATTTATTAAATTAAATTTATAAATAATTATTAATTAAGAGAACTATAAAGATCTGCGTATTTAAAAACTGTGAACCTATTAAATGGCCAACCACGAAGAAAGACTCTTCCGGTTATAAAGCTCTTATTTAAAACTCCAAAAGTTCTAGAATCCTTAGAGGCGTACCTATTATCTCCCAGAACAAAGTATTCACCAGATTCTAACTCCACTGGCTCTTCATTAGTATTATAAGTTTTTATATTATCAGCCAAATACAAACCCTCGTCCAATTTAAAGCCTTCGGGATTATCTCGATTGTAAATAAAAATATCTCCATTGATTATTTCAACCTTTTCTCCTGGTAAACCGATAACCCTCTTAATAAAATATTCTTGGGGATTATCAGGATAACGAAATACTATTACCTCCCCCCTTTTAGGGTCATTAAAGCGATAGGATATTTCATCAATAATTAGATATTCATGATCATGAAAAGTCGGCTCCATGGAGGCACCCTTAACATAAAAGGGTTGAATTATAAAATATCTAATCGGCAAAATTATTAACAAAGAAATTATCACGATCTTAATAAACTCTAAAATATTTCTTAACATAAAATTTCTAAATTTGGACGAACAAATTAGTTCGAGAAAATATACTTAATTATTTAATTAGTGCTAATATAAAAATAGCAAAAAAACGACTATAAATCAAATTATAAACATAGCGTCACCATAACTAAAAAATTTATATTTTTTAAAGATAGCCTCAGAATAAATTTCTAAAGTTTTTTCTCGACCTATTAAAGCGCTAACTAATAAGAGTAAACTTGATTTAGGGAGATGAAAATTGGTAATTAAACCACTAATCATCTTAAAATCATAACCCGGATAAATAAAAATATTAGTAGAAAAAGCTAATCCCTTTGAAGCTTGGTATTTTAAATATTTTCCAGTCTTCTGGTCTTTTTTTAAAAATTTATCTAAACTTTCTAAAATTCTAGCGGAGGTAGTACCTACTGCTATTATTCTCTGATTATTATTTTTAGCTTTAATTAATTTATTTATAGCCGAAGTTGATAATTCTACATCCTCAGAGTGCATAATATGCTCTAAAATATTATCAGTTTTAATCGGTAAAAAAGTTCCCAGTCCCACGTGCAAAGTCCCCTCTAATATTTCAATCCCTTGAGACTTAATTTTAAATAATAATTCTTCTGTGAAATGAAGTCCGGCTGTTGGAGCTGCTGCTGAACCTATTTTATCATCGCTAGCATAAATAGTTTGGTAATCTATTAAATCTTGATCATTTTTTTTCTCTCTTTTGATATAGGGTGGAAGTGGTGTTTGTCCAATTTTATCCAAATTTTCAATAATATATTGATAATTTTGATTAAAAGAGATTTGCCAAACTCCTTCATTGTCTTTAATAATTTCAGCCTCTAAATCTTTGTTGATTATTAATTTTTGACCTAATTTTATCCTACCCCCCAATAAACATTCCCAAATATTTTTCTTTTTATCAAGAACTTTTAATAGAAAAATTTCTACCTGACCACCAGTTAATTTAAAACTTTTAATTCTGGCAGAAAATACTTTAGAATTATTTAAAAACAAAATATCTCCGGGCTTTAAATAATCAATCAAATTAAAAAACTTACCATGTTTAATTTGATCAGTTTTTCTATTATAAATTAAAAGACGGGCATGATCCCGTAAATTATTTGGCTCTTGAGCAATAAGCTCTGGTGGTAAATTATAATCAAAATCTGACAATTTCATAATTAGAAAATCTTTTTTATATATTTCTGAATGTGTTTTATAGCTCGATCAGTAGCTAACCGACCTCGAGGAGAACGATCTAAAAATCCAATTTGCATTAAATATGGCTCGTAAACATCCTCAATGGTAGCCATATCTTCTCCAGTAGCAGCGGCCAAGGTATTAAGACCAACTGGACCACCAGCGAATTTATCAATAATAGTATTTAAAATTTTTCGATCTACATAATCAAGACCAAACTCATCTACATTTAAAACATCCAGGGCTTGAATACAAATATTTTTATCAATAAACCCTCGTCCCTCTACTTCGGAAAAATCACGAACTCTTTTTAGTAAACGATTAGCGATACGCGGTGTACGACGAGATCTTTCAGCAATCAAAGAACCAGCCTCATCCTCAATTTCAACCTGTAAAATATTAGCACTACGGCTAATAATTTTTTGAATATGATCATTTTCATAAAAATCTAAATGATGGATAATACCAAACCTGTCTCGCAGTGGAGCTGATAGCATACTAGCTTTAGTAGTAGCCCCAATAATAGTAAATTTTGGTAAATCCAATCGCAGAGTTCTAGCCCCGGGACCTTTGCCCATAATTAAATCTAAGGCATAGTCTTCCATGGCGGGATATAAAATCTCTTCGATAGTTTTATTTAATCGATGAATTTCATCAATAAACAAAATATCACCCTCACTCAAGTTGGTTAAAATAGCCGCTAAGTCTCCACTCTTTTCAATGGCTGGGCCAGAGGTAACTTTAATATTGGCTCCAATTTCATTAGCCAAAACATGGGCCAAAGTAGTCTTCCCTAATCCTGGAGCGCCATAAAACAAAACATGCTCAATAGGCTCTTGGCGCTTTGAGGCAGCTTTAATAGTAATATTTAAATTTGTTTTAACGTTATCTTGACCAATATATTCGCTAAAAGACTTGGGCCGAAGACTCAAATCAAAAGCTCTATCGTTATTGTTTTCAGCTGGATTTATTATTCTATCATTTTCGTTCATGTTTTTTATAATTATTTACTTTAAATTATTTTTAATAACCTTTCAATACTTATTCCACCCTTAGTTATTGTAGCAAAATTAATAACTTCTTTCCACTTCCCTTTCTTTTCTGAAAAATTTTTGTTTTTAGTAATTTTTATTTTTTTCATCTGTTTATAATTAATAAAAAACTTAATAAAAATTATCAATAGTTACTATTTTTAATTTAGCTTGGGGATACCTATTTTTAAAAGCCTTATTAATATTTTTTCTTTTATATTTTATTTCTACCCCAATTAGTTCTTCCCCTCTCTCCAACACAACATCAATTTCTGAACCCAATTTAGTCCTCCAATAATAAAATTTATAATCTCCTTCCATATAGCTATTTTGTTTGATTAATTCACTAATAATAAAATTTTCAAAAAGAGCCCCCTTGTCAACCCTAGAATTCAAATCGGAAAAATCTTCAATTAAAGCATTTCTTACTCCAACATCATAAAAAAATATTTTAGGTGATTTAGAAATTTCATATCTTTTATTTTTTGAATATGGATATAAGCGAAATAAAATAAAACTTTGCTCAAAAATCTCAATATATCTTCTAATTTTTCTAGAATCAGCTTTTAAATTAATAGCTAACTCCGAATAATTAATAAGATTACCTATCTGTAAAGCCAAAAGCTTTAATAAGTCTTTAGCTAATTTTTTATCATCAATTAAATTTAATTCTAAAATATCCTTAAAAATTAAACTATCAACAAAATTCAAAAGATATTTTTTATCTCTGGGATAATCTATAGTATAAGGATATTGACCATAAATTAAAATATTATTTAAAATATTTTCTATATCAAACTTATATCTATTACTAATAAACTCAGAATCGTTTTTAATTATTTTTTCTAAAATATTAAAATTTAAGCTTGATTCAATATTCTTTTGACAAAGATATTCGGAAAAGGTTAAGGGATAAATAAGGTAATCAATTTTTCTACCAGCCAAACTTTCACCAGTTTTATTTTTAATATGAAAAGAAGATGATCCAGTGATTATTAATTTAATATGGCTTAATTGGTCATAAATTATTTTAGCAGCTCTCCCCGGATCACTAAGCATATGAATTTCATCAATAATAACCTCAGTTGAGTTTTTGCTCAATAAAGATTTATAAGCTTCAACGTCATAGGACTCTAATATTTTTCTAATTGGCTCATTATCAACTAAAAAATAATCAGCTTGAGGAAAGATTTTTTTAACTATAGTAGTTTTACCGACCTGCCTAGAACCAAGCAATATCAAAATTTGCTTATATTTATTAAAATGTTGGCTTATTTTGCTATCAAGATGTCTTTGCATAAAAATACATTACTTTTTATACATTCATTGTATAAAAATACATTACTTTTTATACAATTATTATATATTACTAAGAAAAATAAGTCAAGAATTATTGTTTAAACTCACAAATTCCTTTAAAATCACAGAAACCACAGGTAAAAGACGAGGGTTTTGGTAAAAATTGCTTTTTTCTAATTTCCTCAACGCTATCAATTAACCATTTTTCCATTTTTTCAATATCTTTATCTTTGGCCTCAAAGCTTAATTTCTGACCATCTTCTAAATAATAATAACTAAGCTTATCAACCTTAATTCCAAAAGAAGCTTCGGCTACCATTTTATATAATACTAATTGACGACGATCATCTGTTTCTAGTTTATCCTTAGAAGCTCCCGTTTTATAGTCAATAATTTCAAAACTATTATCAGATATTTTATCAACTCGATCAATCTTTCCCTTAACCAAGAAATCCTTAAACTTAAAACGAAAATCTTTTTCTAAGAAATAAATATTTGGTAAAGGATTATTTGATAGATCTTGATAGAAATTTTTTAATAATTGTAATCCCTTTTCCCAATATTCATCCCTTCTCTCTTTACTACCATAGCCTTCATCCTTCCAAAACTTTTTATACCAAACCAACAATCTATCTTCGGTTAATTCTTTCTTTAATTTTTCCTCATTATTTTTTATTGAAAACAAATCTCCTTGCATATTATTGTTAGCAATCATAGGAAGGAGGAAATTATATAAAGTATCGTGAATAACTCGACCAAAAACTAAGCTAGGCTTATCGTCAGATGACGGAATTTTTAAAATGTGAGTATATTTATATTGCAAAGGGCATTTATCAAAAGCAGCAAATTGCGAAAAAGAAAAATGAGCCGGCAACTTGTATTCTTCCTTTTTTTCTAAAACTGGTTTTTCTTCAGTAATAGTTTTTAGGTCTTTTATAAACTCTAATTCTGAAAAGTCAATTTTACCAGACTCAATCAAATCTAATCCAGCTTCTTGAATAAAGGCCGAAGGTCTTTTTTCTCGAGCAGCTCCAAAATCTTTAGCACTGGTTAAAAACAAACCTTCCTTACCCCTGGTTAAACCAACATAGAATAAACGACGCTCTTCTTCGATATGAAAATTATCACCACTTGATATTTGCTCCTTGATTAAAGCTGGATGAACTGGGATTCTTTCAGACCGATTATCACTAGGAAAGCGACGCTCTACTAAATCTACTAAAAAAACATATTTAAACTCTAGTCCCTTGGCCGAATGAACTGTCATAATTTTAACTGTATCGACATCGACAAAATCATTTTTCAATCCCCCAGTGTCTCCAGCCTCCAACTCAAACTCTAAGACCTCCAAAAAATCTTTTAATCTTAAATCATCCCCACCCTCCTCAAATTTCTTTATCTTTTGGTAAAATTGATTAATATATGAAAAAATCTCTCGATCTTTTTCGTGATTTAAATTTTTTAAAATTTCACTATCATAAATAAATTTAACAAAAACATGACTAGGGCTTTTTTCTCCCACTAGAGTCAAATGATTTTCTATTAAATTTAATAATTTACTAATCTTAGGTAGAGATTCTGGACTAATTCCAGGAACTTTATCGACATTCTTTAAAGTTTCATACAATGACCAATATTTTCTTTTAGCGAAAGCGTTTAAATTTACTAAGTCAACATTAGAAACCTTAAATTCTTCCATATTTAAAACTCGATACAAAGCTGAAGATTCCTTATAATTATCTAATAATTTAAAATATGAAATAATATCTAAAATTATTGGCTTATAATACAGTCCCTTTAAAGAAACAAAATGATTAGGAATATTTAAACGACTAAGTTCTTTAGAAAAATTATCGGCAGTATTATTAGTACGAGACAAGATAGCAAAATCCAACCAATTGGTTTCTGGCTCACTCTCATAAATTTCCATTATCTTAGAACTAACAAAATTTAACTCATCGGATTCACTTAAAAAATTATAAGCTGACACAGCTGGTTGAGATCCAGTAAACTTTAAACCTGATTTTAATTTTTTATTAATATTCAATTTAACCTCTAAACGATTAGGATTATTATTTTTAATAAAACGATAAGCACAATCTAAAATTTCTTGTCGAGATCGATAATTATTGCTCAAAATAATTTCCTGAGCCTCGGGATAATCATCTTTAAATTGCATAATATTAGAAATAGAAGCTCCTCGAAATTTATAGATAGACTGATCATCATCCCCTACTACCATTAAATTATTTTTTTCTCCAGCTAAAATTTTGATCAATTCATATTGAGCATAATTAGTATCTTGAAATTCGTCCACCATTAAATATTTAAACTTATCTTTAAATAATTTTAAAACATTAGGCCTGTCTTTAAATAATTTAATAGTATAATTAATTAAATCTCCAAAATCTAAAAAATTATTCTCTATTAATAATTTATTATACACCGCATAAGCATTAGATAGCTCTTTTAACCTCTCTAACTCTAAAGCCTCTTCAATATTATTAATTTCTCCAGAAGAATTTTCCTGAAAACTTTTTTCCAGATCATCAACTATTTTCTGATAATCTTGGCTAGAAATATTTTCATCCTTTAGCCTAGAAAAATGAGTTAATAAATCAGAAATAAATTTACTAGGATTGCCAGAGGAATGATAATATTTTAAGTTTAAAGAGCTCAAATTCTTTTTTAAAAAGACCCATTGAGAAGTACTGTCTAATAATTTAAATTCCGGATTTAAACCAATATCTAAGCCATGTTGTCGCAGTATTCTTTCTCCTAAACCATGAAAAGTGCTAATCCATAAATCAACGTAACCATAAGGCAGGATTTTATCAGCTCGCTCAATCATTTCATGAGCTGATTTTTCAGTAAAAGTGGTTAAGATTATTTCATCAGTTTTAACACCCTTTTCCATTATTAAATAGGCTAAACGATTAATTAAAACGGTAGTTTTACCAGTCCCAGCTCCGGCCACCACCAAAAGAGGCCCTTGATCATGTTTAACAGCTGAAAGTTGTTCCTTATTTAATTTTTTTAATTCTTCTTTCATTTATTTCAAATTAATATCTACTATAATTTAATTATACCATTTTTAAAAAATAAAAAAAATGAACATCACACGATGTTCATTTTAATATAAAAATTTAATTGAGTTGAATAAATATTTTCTATCTTTATTTTTCTAAAAAGATACTAAGGAGTACTTATTTATTCAGTTCTCAAGCAACGAACCGAATAACCAATAGTCTGATCGCCATCGACACGATCAACTCCGGAGAGATATAATTTCAAGTAACGGTACCAAGAACTAGAATCACTCCCAGATGATGACCAGAAGCCAGCGCCACCTCCGAGACCACTGAAATCACCAAAGACCAGACGGACACCGGCTGGCAAAGTTGTAAAGCCAGAGCTATTATTGCCATCCCAAGTAGCTGATTTTAAAGCAAATCCTTCTTGTCCGGCTGTAACCTCTCCATCACTTACTAACCAATTAGTTAAAGTAGTCCATTCAGCATCAGATGGTACATGCCAACCTGTTGGACAAACGCTTGCTTGGTTAACTGCATACCAATTATATAATACTCCATAGGTAGAATAATTGCTTTCTAATTTAGCTGTATCTACATCACTTCCGTCATAACCATAAACACCATAACCAGGTGATTGATTAGATCCTTGAGTACCAAATTCCGCATTACTATGAACAGCTGGCAAATAGGCTAGGTTTTCTTGAAACCAACATTGATCACCGATAGCTACGGTGTTATATACATTACTATCTCTGTCATCAGTGATAGGGTCACCACAAGCCCAAGCTGGAGTTGGAGGAGTGCTTGGAGTAGAAGAAATACTTGATGATGGAGGTGGAATATGTGGTAAATAAAGATTTCTTTCTCCAATAATATTTACAATATTACCATATATAATTTGATCATCTTCAGTAATAACATAGGCTCTCACAAAAGGATAAGAACCAGGAATTAAACCAGTAACATCTAAACTATAAACATCATTATCTGAATTAATAGTTGAAACTAATTTTTTTTCATTACTATCTATAGTTGGAATTAAATTAGTATCAGAAAAAATAGTAAAGTCATAAAGTACTCCCTTCTCTTTAACAATAATATTATTTGGATTACTTAAAGTAGCTGAGACTGAAACAATATGGGAGAAATTATTCATAGGGGCTATTGGATTAGTGGTCAAAGAAATTTCATTTACAGTTATTTCTTCTGAGATATCTCCCTCTTCCTTAATCTCTTCTTTTATTCTGTCTACTAATTTAGCAATAAAACTACATTCCGCTAACATTTTGGTTTTATCTAGAACAGAAATAGTATTTAAATCAGTATTAGTAATTCCTAGAGCTAATTTTTTCATAACAGAAAAGGCTTTATCTGGTCTTCCTAAATAATATGCTTCTAGATTAACAGGATTAACATAATAGGCTTTTCCTTGTTGTTCTACGGCTAATAATACTTTACCAGATAATCTAGTCGGAAATTTATTATTATTATCTTGTAAATATTTATTTAGATCATTATTTGATATTCCTAAACCAACAGAATCCATAAGACAAAAAACATCATAAGAAGATTCCAATTGAACTCTTTGATTATTATTATCAGGAGAAACATACCAAACCTGACCATTATCTTCTACTTGTAATAATATTCTACCTGATAGTCTAGTAGCAAGTGGTAAATCAGCTTTAGAAGAAGTAGTAGTTATTATTACTATAATAGTTAGAAGAGATATAGCTATCAGAGATAGGGTTAGAGAACGGAGAGAGAATTGTTTTTTCATATGATTGTTTTATATATTATATTATTAAAAAATAATATAATTTTTTTTATTATTATTTATTGTATTTAATTAATTATTTGTTTATATCTATATTA
>Ga0265293_10003944_pt1 | contig 26868 bp, 20 predicted proteins | sample Munlanlewell138R_FD_192505 | JGI IMG/M metagenome (GOLD analysis project Ga0265293, IMG submission 192505) | Leachate microbial communities from a municipal landfill in Southern Ontario, Canada - Leachate well 138R | ecosystem: Engineered > Solid waste > Landfill > Unclassified | place: Canada...
ACAGCAAGGTAAACGCCTTGATGCGCAATGTCTACGACATTTGGGAGCGCGAAGCTGAAAACAAGGGCGTTCAAATCGTTTTTTGCGATTTGTCCACGCCGAAGTTCAACGGTGAATTCAACGTGTATGAGGATTTAAAGAAAAAATGGGTGGATAAAGGCATTCCCGCCGGGCAGATCGCGTTCATCCATGAAGCGAAAAACGAGAAACAAAAGGCGGCGATGTTTGCCAAGGTCAGAAGCGGCGAGATACGTATCATCTTAGGCTCGACCTATATGATGGGCAGCGGTGTCAACATTCAGGACAGGCTCAAAGCCGTCCATCACGCAGATGTTGGCTGGAAGCCCGCGGACATGGCGCAACGTGACGGGCGCATTCTGCGTCAGGGTAACACTTATGAGGAAGTTGAGATCTACAGGTATATCACCGAAAACACATTTGACAGTTATTCGTGGCAGCTTCTGGAGCAGAAACAGCGGTTCATCAGCCAGATCATGACGAGCAAAGCGCCGGTCAGGAGCATGGATGATATCGACGAGGCCGTCCTCTCCTACGCCGAGGTCAAGGCGCTGGCCACGGGCAATCCGCTGATCAAGGAGCGCATGGAGCTGGATGTGGAGGTGGGTAAGCTGCGAATACTCAAGGCTGAACACAAAAACCGTTTATATCGGTTACAGGAGCAGATATCCACGACGCTGCCTGAAAAAATAAGGGCGATTGAGCTAAGAATCAGTGGGTATGAAACGGACTTACAGACAGCCGCGCCTCATGACACTAAGGATTTTGAAATGACGCTCAACGGCACAGTGTATGACGAAAAGAAAAGCGCGGGCGAAATGCTGCTGGCGTATTCCAAACAGGCGTTTCAGCTGGGTGGTCAGGTGATTGGCACATATAAAGGATTTGACATGACCATCAATACGGAAAGTCTGATTCGGACAGAACCGCATATTGAGCTGCGGGGCGCAATTACGCATCAGGTGTATTTGGGCGATGATGCGCTTGGCAACATTACGAGGCTTGATAACGCGATCAATGCATTTGGCGTGACTCTTGATAACCTCCGGCATGATCTTGAAAGCACAAAAGTTCAGTTTGAAAATGCCAAAAAGGAAGTGGAAAAGCCGTTCGCGCAGGAGTTTGAGCTGAAACAAAAGACCGCGAGACTGGATGAACTCACGCATGAGCTGGCAATGGATACAAAGGACGACGCAATGGAGGTTGGCGGCGACGATGCGCCGGAGGAAGCCATTGCGGATATGGAGCGATAGCTATGCCGAGGGTGACTGATGAGCAGGTCAGGAGCGCCAAGGCTCTTGACCTGCTGTCGTATATGCGGCTATATGAGCCGCAGAACTTATTGCGGAAAGGCAACGATTATTGTACGAAAGAACACGATAGCCTGATCATCTCTGAGAACGGCTTATGGCATTGGAAATCAAGGGACGTGGCGGGTAAAACAGCGCTGCAATATCTGATCAAGGTCAAAAACATTGACTTTGTGACCGCCGTTTTGCAGCTATGCAACGGTACGCCCGCCCAAAATACAGAAACACGCATTGAGCCAAAAAAGAAGAAACCGTTTATCTTGCCCACGGCGAATCCCGATAACCGCATGGTGATCAAGTATCTTAGACGCCGTGGGATTGCCGATGGTGTCATCCAGTTCTGCATACGCAAAGGACTGATCTATGAGAGTGCGGAGTACCATAACGCGGTATTCGTGGGCTTTGACGGCGATGTCCCCAAATACGCCGCGTTGCGAGGCACATGGCGGCATATGAGCAATCCGTTCAAGGGCGAGGTCGCTGGTTCAGATAAAAAATACAGCTTTTCTGTGCCGTCGGAAACGGCCAGCGATAGGCTCATCGTGACGGAGAGCGCTGTGGACGCCCTATCCGTAGCGACCTTGCGGGGCGACATCGGGCGGGTGCATTACCTGTCCATTGGCGGCGCGTATGCGCCCAAAAAGCAAACCGACATGGCAAAACTGCCTATGGCGATGTCACAGTACCTGAAAGACCATCCCGAAATCCGCGAGGTGGAGCTGTACTTGGATAACGACGCGGTAGGCATAGGCGCGAGCTTCTTTATTATGAACAAACTGATGGGCATGGGCTACGCGGTGTCCTCTTCCCCGCCCGAGCGAAGTAAAGATTGGAATGAAGCATTAACGAACAGTGCGGATTCAACGATACCGGAAAGATGAATGACGGTGTTGTTGATCATATTAAAACTATAGGAGGAAACAGAATGAAAGTCAAAGAAATTGGAAACCTGACCGCCGATCCGACATACGGCGAAAAGGGTGACGTGAAGTATTGCAACTTCAAGATCGCCATCAATGATCCGTTCAACAAGGACAATACCGAATTTGTGCGGGTATCGGCTTTTGACAAACAGGCCGAAGCATGTCGGGATTATCTGCAAAAGGGTTCGCAGGTCTGCGTCGAAGGGACGGTTCGAGCCAGCGCCTACTTGGATAACGACAATAAGCCAAGGGCGCAGCTCAACATCAACGCCCAGGAAGTTGTGTTCCTCAACAGGACAAAGCGACGCGAGCAGCAGGACGGCCACGACGCGATTGACAACGCACTGCAAAAATCCGAGCCATTTGAGCGCGATCAGGCGCAGCGGCAGGACATGACGCAGGCAAGGTAATAAGTGCTGTACCCTGTGTATGGCGTTTTGATCAGTTCTGTACACGTTGTTCGCACATGAAAATCGGCAAAAAGGTGGTCTTTTTGGAGTTCGCTGTACGTTAGGTACGGCGTTTTTTGATTCCGGCAACTTGAGCCGGTTCTAAGGGTGGTTTTATGGGCTGACGGAGCATCAGAACAGATATGCAGTGGTCAGCGCGGCAGCTCGATTTGTTTTTTCAGCCTGTAGCCATCTTTATTATCATCAATGTGTGTATAACCCAACCTTGTTATTAAAGGGAGCAAAAACGTTGTTTTTGCATTGGCAAGCATGGCTTCTGTTAATACAGAAGCCCTCTTGCAAGGGCGCTCACGCTCCCTTGGACCCTCTAAACTTGCGGCGGTGCCGCTAAATTCAGAAAGAAGGACGGTATATGAGAAAGAGAAAATATGCCTGTCTTTTTTACTTGAGCGAAAAAGAGAACAGGCACTTTGAAAAGCAATTGGCTGTGACCGGCCTTAAAAAATCCGAGCTGCTGCGCAGTCTCATATTGAAAACCGATATCCAGCCCAAGCCGTCCGAGGATGTCATCCAGATATACCGCCTTGTATCCACCATAGCCAATAATGCCAACCAGATGGCGAAGATCGCCAACGCCACCGGCTACGTCGATCCCAAAAAGATAGACGGGCTGCTCATTATGGTGGATAAGTGCTGGCAACTGATGAAGCGTATCTGCTGATATGGCGATTACGAAAAAGTTTGTGATTCATCAAAGGCTGGATGACAGAGTGGGATATGTCCTCAATGACGAGAAAACATCGCTTGATGATATGCTTGAATACGCCACCAACGACGAAAAGACAGTAACGCTCAAGAAGGAATATAAGACGGCGCTGAACTGCAATCTGGAAACGGCATATCAGGATATGATGGCGACAAAAAAACGCAAAAACGCTACGGGCGGCAGGCTGGGGTATCACATCATCCAATCGTTCAAGCCGGGCGAAGTAACCGCCGAAGAAGCACACGTAATCGCCATTGAACTTGCGCAGCGCAGTTTTGGCGATTACGAGGTGGTCATTGGAACCCACATCGACAAAGACCATATCCATTCGCACATCGTGGTCAATTCGGTATCGGTTTTCACAGGTAAAAAATATCGGGATACAGCTAAAGACCTTTTTGATGGTATACGGGAAACGTCCGACCAGCTATGCCGAGAACATGGTTTGTCGGTGGTCGTACCCAAGAAGGAAAAAACATCGCTAACGTACATAGAATGGCTGGCGCGACAGAAAAAACGCACCTCATGGCAATCACTTATCCGTATGGATATTGACGATTGCATCAAGCAGGCATATGACTTTGGGAATTTCATCGTTCTTATGCGGCTTAAGGGCTATGAGATCAAGCAAGGAAAATATATTGCGTTTCTTCCAATGGGAAAAGACCGTTTTTCGCGCGGATACAAGCTGGGCCACAACTATTCAATGGAAAACATACAGCGCCGGATTGCAGGGCTGAGGGCCACAACCGAATTCAAGGATATGCAGACGTATGTGGATAGCAAATATGACTTTAAGCCCTTCCCCAAGGTCAAGACAGGCAGCTTTCGCGCACTGTGTCTGCACTACATGTACTTGCTTGGGCAGGTCAAAAAGAACAAAGCGCCCGACAGTGTGAGCAATATGATAAAGGAGGACTTGATAAGATTTGATGCCATGATTAAGACGATAAATTTTACGAAGTTGCGCAACCTCGATACTATCGAGAGCGTAGAACAATACAAAGATAAATGCTATGAAACAATCGTGCTGATTAAGCGCGATCAGGCGCAGATAAAAAAAGACTCCGCAGAATATTCGCGGCTTTTCAGCGCTGTGGTTGACCGCAGCAGATATGCACACGCGTATGCCCTGTATCGTAACGAGGGCTTTACCGCGATGATGGTTGAACATGATAAATATGTAGTGGCGATTCGCATCTTGAAAGAGGCGGGTTATCAGACGGACGCGCAAATCCAAACGCTAATTGACTGCCAAAGCGAGGTGGAATCGAAGCTCGCGCAGTTCACCAGCGATATCCGTCATTTCAGGCATGAGATCAAAATGTGCGATCATGCGCTACAGCTCAATCGACACAGGATAGAAAGGACGCCATACAGCAGATGGAAAAGGACGAAAGAAATAAGGCGGATGAACCTATGCGTTGAAGTAAAGGATAAGCTCAAACCGGTATTGGCACGTCTTGCAGCGCAGTCTGTAAAGCCGGAGACTGCAAAAGCTGCGGGGTTTAACAACATGGGAAAGGAACGGTGATATGTAATTTGCGAGGCACGCATCACGAGCCTCACAACCTGCGTTATTGCCATTCCGTCATTAATGACATCAATGTGAATATGTGTTACACTTTTAATCAGCAATTTCCTCGAACGAACATAAGCTCGGTTATTTATATACTCTAACCCTGTTCATTCTTTTGCAGGTGGTATATAATGCCTATAATGCGAAGATTCAAGTTATCCAAATAAATCTCAACTTATATTAAGGAGACTTATACGATGACCAAAGAAGATATCGTAAAAAGGCTTATTGATAATGATTCGCTATTCAATATTATTCATGTTATACAGCAGAGTTTTGATATTCTACCTGCCGACAAAGAACATCTCGGTGCCTGCATAAAATATCAAGACTTAGCCGAAATGCGCGATGAGTTCATTAATGAATTAGTTGACTCTGTACTGGATTGGGTTTATAGCTGTGAAAAATATAAGGAAATGATTGACGCCATAACAGCAAAAGGTAAAAGCGAAGCTGCGGCAAATTCAGAGCTCAAAAGAAAAGCTCACCAGAAATTCAGAACGGGCGACGGTTCCAAATTACTTATTCAGGGGCAGTTAGGCGAGCTGCTGCTATTTCACTTTATTCAAAGATACTTTAAAGCTATACCCATTTTACGCAAAATGCCAATTCTCACCTCACCTGAACATGAGCGCTTTGGGGCTGATGCTATTCATTACAAAATTGGTGAGGACAAGAATATCATTATTCTGGGTGAGGCAAAAACATACACCAGCGATTATCAATTTAATACTGCTTTTGAAAAAGCGCTGGATAGCATTTTGGATACATATAAAAAGCATAAGAAGGAAATGAATCTTTATGTTCATGAAGACTTCCTTGATGCTGCAATGGATAGAGTTGCAGAATCTTACTTAAACGGAACAATGGAGAATGTCGAAGTGCATCTAGTGAGCATCATAACATATAGCGAAACCAAGAAACTCAATATTACAAATCAGGCAGCTATATTAGCGCAAATAGAAGGAATCATTACCGATCGATATCGCAGCTTTGATAACGAGAAAATAGACATAACAAAAAATCCGATTTTAAATCGTATTACCTATATTGCTTTTCCGGTGTGGGATCTAGAGCAATTGGCACAAGCATTTCAAGAATTATTATAGGATTAGGATAAAGTCAGAGGATTATATGAAAGAGCTTATTGATTCTGTTTTGAACAGATGGCTTGAAATTGAATACTATAATATCGCGAATAAAGCTAAATTCATTTCATATTCGGAAGAGGTAGATTATGAACTTGTTAAGAGCACAATTCGTTGCTTAGACTATATAACAGCGATGGAGAAGGATAGTCATCAGAATTACGTTATAACGGTCATCGCGCTTATGTGGGAACACATAGATAAAACTAAGTATGATATTAAGAACTTTGTATTAAAAATTCTGACTCGTATAGGCTACCCAACTTCCGCCATCATAATTGACGAAGAGTTTTCACAAAGTGGCGGCAAGTTTTTTAGACCAAATAGTATTCTGGATATGCTCACCTTAACACTCGATCACCAGCGTAATGAAGTCGTCATAAATGAACATAGTTTTTTGCTAACTGATTTCCAAAAAGAAATATGGGACGCAATGGATACAAACAAGCTTATAGGCATTTCTGCGCCCACTTCTGCTGGAAAATCTTTCTTATTATTGCTTAAAACAATTTCTCGCATAGTAAGCGATGAACTTGATATTGTATACATCGTCCCCACTCTGAGTTTGCTTAATCAGGTAACTGAAGATTATAATAAGATGTTCAAAACGCTTAGTATAACTAACTGTAAAATAGTAAACAGCTTTATTCCTAACAACAAAGCAGATTCTTCAACCATCTATGTTCTTACTCAAGAAAAGGCGCTAGGTGCTTTCTCTAATGAAGAGCCTGCATTTTTAAAAAAGCTAATACTTATTGCTGACGAAATTCAAAATATCGAAAGAATCCAACATGCTATGGATTTGCGCGCAAAGATATTATATGACACCTTAATTGAGTTTCGGCAAAAGGATAATATTGAACAGGTAATTATATCAGGACCAAGAATTGATGATATTGATAATCTTGGACAAAAAATCTTTGGAGATGCCACTCTCGAATTAAGAACACCCATCAGTCCCGTGCTTAATTTGACTTATAGCATAAAAAAAGAGAGAGAAAAATACTATTTAAAGCAGTATTGCGCCCTAAGATCGGGACCTTTTTCAAGAGAGATTAAGGACACAACATATATTGCTGGATATGGGAAAAAGCTTTATACCGATGATTATAAAGGATATTTGAAAGCTTTCATTGAAAATATTGGCTCTGGAGACCAAAATATTATATTTGCGCCGACATCAAATACTGCAAAAGACATAGCGATAGCTATTTCTAACGATTCTACAGATTCGAAAGGCCCCTTAGAGGATTTAATCAATTATTACGCAGATACAATTAATGCAAACTACGCAATGTGTACTACTCTCCAAAGCGGCGTAGGATATCATCACGGAAAGCTTCCGATGCATGTGCGACGCACACTCGAAAAGGCTATTGCCGATAAAAAGATAAGCAACGTTGTGTGTACCACAACGTTGATGCAGGGTGTCAACATGCCAGCGCAAAATGTTATTGTGCGAAATCCTCATTTATATATAAAAAAGTCGAGCGATTCAGTGGAGTTATCTTCATATGAGATGGCAAACTTGCGTGGACGTGCTGGACGGCTACTAAAAGATTTTGTAGGCCGCACATTTGTGCTAGATGAAAGTGGCTTTGAGGGGCTCGAAGAATACGACCAGATGGAATTGTTTGAAGATACTACCTTAGAAATACCTGCTGGATACGGTGAAAAATTTGAGGAGTTCAAAGACTATATCCATGATGCAATAGAGAATAATAGAGTAGTCGATATTGATATGCAAAAGTACGGGTATTTGGTATCTTATATTCGTCAAACTGTATTGCGTTATGGCAATTCCGCAAAAGAAAAAATGAATCAAGTAGGTATATCTCTTACCAAAGAACAAGTTGCTGCTATTATTTATAAACTTAATGCACTTAATGTACCAAAGGGTGTCTGTTATAAGAATCGTTATTGGGATCCTTTGGTTTTAAATACGATTTATAATGAACTTAATATCAAAAACTTGCCGAATATACCGACAGAAAGAGGGGCGAGAGCAAGGCTTAATGATATGCTAAAGTTCTTGCGCGACAACGTATCGACAAATTCTATGTACACTCGTTATATTCCTGAATTATATCGTAATGGTCGTGGCAGGTCTGCTCTATGTTGTGCTTGTATGGATTGGTCATGCGAAAAACCCTTATCAGAAATTCTCAGCGGTGATAGATATAAAGGTGATGATGCTACAGAAAAAATCGATGATATGATAGACCTATTACAGAAGTACGTATCGTTTAATGTCCCGCTCTTATTAAAACCAATATTCGATATGTTTAATCCGGAAAGTGTATTTCTTCTTTGTATGCAAACCGGAGCATATAAACCGTTTACAAGAAGAATGATTGAGATTGGAATACCGAGAGAGACAGCAATTTTTCTCAATTCTCATTTATTCAGTAAAAGCAACATCCAAGATGCTACTGAAATTGAAAACACAATCAGGAACGTAATATCAAAAAATTACAATAGACTTCCGTATTGGATAAAGGTACAACTAGATTTTATGGTTTAGCATAAGCTTTTCCTTTATCTATTTGAGCTAATTAAATGATCCAGTATGAGCGTAATAAAACCCAACAAATACCATCAGTTATAGAGAGCAGCCTGCGGTTGTTCTTTTTTATATATCAAAAAACGAAAAGGAGGTCATCAATATGAACCCAGGCACTGACGCTGCCGAAACCATGTTTCGGCTGGTGCTGCAAGGAACAGAGGTGATGATACGGCTGTCCGGATCGGGCGCAAAGAACTTAGCGGCGCTGCTATACCGGTACGCACAGGGCGACAAACGGCTGAAAGGAGCCATCAACCTCAATAAGCTGCTAAAGAGCGGCGATGAACTCACCATCGTCCGAATCGACCAAAAAGAGCTGCCCGAATTCAAAACCTTGGCGCGCAAATACGGCGTGTTGTTCTCCGCAGTCAGGGATACCCGCACGACGGACGGCATGTGCGATGTATTTTTTAAAAAGAAGGATTACGCGAAGGTGGAACACGTTGTTGGGAAGATGGAGCTGACCGGCTTATCGCATGAACGGGAATCGGTATTCAACAATCCGAAGAATGAATATGAAAACGTGATTGATGAGAACGGAGAACCGCAGTTAAAAAAAGAGCCTCAACAGCGGAGCGGCTCAGATATGCCAAATTCCAAATCGCCAACAAGAAAAAATCCAGTGGATACCCCAAAAATAGTTAGCGATATAAAAAGTGGCAATAAGGACTCAATCACACCGGAAAACTGGAAGGTGTATTTAGGCATCAATGCGTCCATGAACGCCTATTCGCAAAACAATCAGGAACGCATATTTGAGCAGGCTCCGAACGCCTCTGTTGTACTCTCAAAAACAAAATGGCGTGAACTTGGCAGATACCCCCAGCGTGGTGCAAAAGGCATACAGGTCACTGTGCCGGAAATGATTGACGGAAAACATACAGGCAACTACATCGACGCCAAGGTGTACGACATATCTGAAACATACGGTAAGGATATCCCACAGTATGGCGTCGTACTACACGAAGGAAGCACCGTAATGGCATCCGAAATCGATAGGCTCAGAAGCTCCGCCCCCGTCCCCGTGGAGGTCAGGGATGATATCGCGACGGACAGCTTCTACAGCCCCGATGACCAAAAGATATATCTTCGCAGCGATATTTCAGACAGTCAAAGGTACATCGGTCTAATCAGGGAAACACAGTATGCCAATGCCCACCTGCGCCAGGGACAGACGTATGACAGAGCCAATACCCGTTTTATGGCCGAAAGCGTAGCTTATTCGATGGCGGCAAAATATGGCCTTAATACGCAGGAATTCCGGTTTGATTGCATCCCCGATGCTATAAACGGACTTGATGGCAAGGATGTATCCGAGCTGATAGACCCTGTGGCGCTGGCCTCAAGGAATGAGATCAAAAAGGCCGAAAAGAACCTTGAACCATTCATGCAAAAGCAGCGCCCATCCGTCACGGCTGATCTCAAGGCACACAAGAAAGGCATTGAGAGCGGCAACTACAAGGCGAAAGAGGTTGTGCCGATGCCGACAAAACCGAAAGGGCGTGACCGATGATGAAAGAGAGAATAACCGTCAGTGTTGATTTTGATGCGCTGCCAAACGGCGTTAAGGCGTTATCCAACGTGTACGACCTGATAGCACAGGCCGCAGGCGTGAACCCCGAAGATGTGCAAAGCTACGATTGCCGCAATATTGATTTCAGCCGCAACGCGCAGGACTTGATCTACGAAAAGGTTGGCACGGAAGTCAGCGATACCGTCCAGATCACAATGGCGCTCGCCATGAGCGGCCCAAAGGTGGATGATAGTCTGTCTCCGGATACCGCCGTTATCTATCGGGAAGGGATCGTCCTCAAGGATGGCAAGGATTTGATTGACACGATACCCAGCGACTCCATTGATGAATCGCTCTTTTCGACGAATGACTGCATCGACGGCAGTACAGAGCAGAACTATTATAAACGCATCTTGGTACTGAAACCTGAAAAGTTAAAGGAGGAAGTTAAGGACAAAAAGTATCAGCTATGGCTACCGTATTCGGATACGTTTGGTTGCCATTCGGAGGCCAGAGGTAAAGCGATCTATGCCGTTTGCCTGTATGATGGCGAAGTTTCAACTGTAAACTGGCGTCGGGAAGATTTCTTAGGCGTTCTTCAACCAGATAAAATACCGCCCTTTGTATCTGAAAAGGGATTCTACGATATGTTCATGGCAGATCAAGCCTTCAGGGATACCGTTGACAAGGCTGCCACCCGCAATGCGACGCTGCCATTGCCCGTAGGAGGACAAGATCATGAGCGATAGCATCAACCTGAGTCCTCGTGAGAAAAACCTGCTGACAGAGATCTTGTACGATGAGCGAAAAGAACGGTCAAAAAACCATATGGATACAAGTCCGATTGATAACCTGATCGACAAGGCACTGGGCAGAATCACCTTGCATCGCACGGATGACAAGGTGGTGAGCCTTTTTAACGGCGATGGAAGCTCGGATATATCCATCGGTGGCGTTTTCGAGAGCGAACACGGCAGATTCAGAGTACAGGATATCGAAGAACAAAAGATAAAGGTCAATGGGCACTGGTATCACAAATCGGAGTTTGAACCAGCCATCGTGCGGCAATTCAAAGCTCATACCAGAGGGATGGAACGATGAAAAAACCAAAGAATACGGCGCTCACCACGGTATCGTGGCTTTTTTTGTATCTGGGCGTAATTTGGCTGGCCGTACTGCTTTCCATGAACTATGAGAGCGGCATGTCCATTCTGGAGCTATTTCCAGAAATGGCGCAAGCCCTGGCCGATCCGTTCACCATATCCTTTAACGAACATACGCTAGCGTTTGTGGCCGTTTTTTCATTGCTGTATGCAGTTGGAGTCGCCGCCTACTACTCCTCATATGGCAAACGCAGAATCGGCGAAGAACACGGCAGCGCGTCTTGGGCAAGCCCAAGGGCAGTCAATAAGCTGTTTGCGCAAGATAGATACACGGACAGAATACTGACCCAGCATGTGCGCATGGGTTTGGATGAGTACAAGCATCGGCGCAACCTGAACGCGCTTATTATTGGCGGCAGCGGCGCAGGCAAAACCCGTGGATACGCATTGCCAAACATCATGCAGGCGAACAGCTCGTTTATCGTCACGGATGCAAAGGGCGAGATCATCCGAAGCGTCGGCAATCTGCTTGTCAGCGAAGGTTACGAGATCAAAGTCCTCAACTTGATCAATTTCCATAATTCAGACAGGTACAACCCGTTTCGATACATCAGGGACGAAAAGGATGTGATCAAGCTGATTAACAACCTCATCCGAAACACAACGCCCAAAGGAGCGCAATCGTCCGAACCGTTTTGGGAAAAATCCGAAACCGCGTTACTACAGGCGCTCATGTTTTATCTGCTCCTGGAAGCGCCGCGGGAGGAACAAAACTTTGGCATGGTCATGATAATGCTGGAATACGCCGGAGCGAGTGAGCAGAACGAGCAATATTTAAGCCCGCTGGATCTGCTGTTCATGGCGTTGGAAGAAACAAAGCCGGATTCCATCGCGCTCCGGCAGTATCAGGTGTTCAAACAGGCGGCTGGTAAAACAGCAAAGAGCATCCTTGTGTCCGTTGCTGTGCGGCTTGCCGCTTTTAACCTTGAACAGATTCGGGACATGACGAATGAAGATGAACTGGATATAGCAAGCATTGGAGAAAAAAAGACGGCGCTGTTCGCCATTGTGCCGGACAACGACACATCATTCAACTTCCTAATCGGCCTTTGCTACACGCAGATATTTCAAACGCTTTACTATGAGGCTGATAACAGATATAAAGGGCGGTTGCCTGTTCCCGTCCATTTCATGCTGGACGAATTCCCGAACATCCCCATCCCCGAAGAATTTGACAAGTGCCTTGCCACCATGCGCTCACGTGGCATATCGGCCAGCATTATCATCCAAAACCTTGCGCAGCTCAAAAGCATGTTCAAGGGCGACAGGGATATGTGGGAAACCGTGATGGGCAACTGTGATACCCTGCTTTATTTGGGAGGCAATGAAACCAGCACGCACGAGGTCATATCCAAGATGCTGGGCAAGGCCACCATCGACACGCGCAGCTATGGCCTCTCAAGGGGCAGGAACGGAAACTACTCGACGAATAAACAGATTGTTGGCCGTGAGCTGTTATTGCCAAACGAGGTCAGGGAGATCGATAACGAGTATGGCGTTTTGTTCATACGAGGTGCAAAGCCTGTATGGGACAGGAAATTTAGGCTTGAACACCACCCAATGTACGCTCAGACAGCGAACGGCAAAGGCTTGCGGTATGATCACAAGAAGCCCGAGCTGCAAACTATACCGTTCACAGCGTTCGATTTTGAAAACGCAGGCTACTACGAGGTCATAGAATAGCGATGCTTTTCTAATCAATACAAAAAATGAAGGAGTTTGAAAATGAAAAAAAGAATATGCGTGTTGGGAAAGAAGGTTGTACTTGCAGCGGCTGTCATGGCCGCTGTTTTTATGACCACGACCACGGCTCTGGCCGCTGACGATCCGCTACAGGTTGTTAATAACCTGAGCGACTTTATTTTCGGTATGATACGGGCCATAGGCGTGATACTGGTGGGCTTCGGCATTGTGCAGATTGGCATGTCTCTTAAAAGTCATGACCCGTCGCAGCGCAGCAACGGTTTCCTCACCTTCTTTGGCGGTATTGTGATTATGTTTGCCAAAGAGATTTTGACACTGATTACCGGAGGCTGATGGCAGAACATGAATCCCCTCGCCTCTTTTATGACGAGGGGATTCGCATCGAAAGTGAGGTGATACATTTTGGGAATACTGGACAATCTGAATAATGCCCTGCAAACTTGGAACGACAAACTGGCAGAAATATGGGGGCTGCTGACCACCTCCCCCGAGAGCTTCAGAGGCGGAAGCATTTGGAGCGTTATGGTGGATATCAACGGTGCACTACAAGCCATCGGCTACGCGCTGCTGGTGCTGTTCTTTGTGGTGGGCATGGTAAAATCAACGGTCAATCTACAGGAAATCAAGCGACCGGAAGTCGCGCTGCGGCTATTTATCCGCTTTGCGCTGGCAAAGGCCGCCGTGACTTGGGGCATGACGCTGATCACAAGCATTTTCTCCATCTGCCAGGGAATCATCACCACAGCAGCGAACAGCGCCGGGGCCGTTACGGAAACGATGCTTCCACAAGAGATGATTGATGCTGTGAACAGCCTGGGGTTTTTCGAAAGCATACCGGTTTGGGCTGTCAGCCTGATAGGCAGCCTGTTCATCATTGTGCTGTCATTTATCATGCTGATGACCGTCTACGGGAGATTTTTTAAGCTCTATATATACGCTGCGATTGCGCCAATCCCGCTCTCCACATTTGCGGGAGAAGGTCTGTCTTCAACAGGCAAGGCGTTTTTGAAAAGCTATGCGGGTGTGTGCTTGGAGGGCGCGATCATCGTGCTGGCCTGCGTGATATTCAGCGTGTTCGCATCCAGCCCGCCCACAGTTGACGCAAGCGCAAGCGCAACAACAATCGTTTGGTCGTACATGGGCGAAATGATCTTCAATTTGCTTGTATTGGTAGGAACGGTGAAGATGGCGGATCGTCTTACGAAGGAGATGCTCGGCTTGGGTTAACGGACGTTGTATTTGATCATAATGAGCTGAATAAACTCTTTAATTTCAGATACGGCTTTGGACGGCAACTTACACGGCAGCCTCATAACGGTGTTGTCATCCTGCACAGGACGCTCAATGTCCGTAACGCCAACCAAGTAATCAGCCGACGTATTATAAAACAAGCTCAACTCTCTTAACATTTCAATATTCGGAGAGGTTCTTTCAGTTTCATAATTTGCGATTGTATGCTTGCTTACCGATAGTTTTTCAGCGACTTGCTTTTGAGTGAGTCCCCTGTCTTTTCTCAAATCCAACAAACGTTCACCAATCATAAAAAGGCCCTCTCATATTTTTGCATTTGTGTGAATAGTTTTTGCGACAAAATTATTTTATATGAAAAGATTCAGCAATAGTTGAAAGTGAAAAGATATAGCGATATAATCGTGTGTATAGAAAACATATTACAACATACATAGCGACTATTGCGCACAGAATGAGGAGGTTATATGAACACGAACAAAGATTACGAAAAAAAACTTGAACTTGAACGAGCAAAGCTTGACAAGCTTGTTGATGAGGCTCTTAAGAACGGCACACCTTTATCTGAAACCCATGAGATCATGCAGCAGAGCAGGCAGGTTAACGAGCTGATACAAGAAGCTCAAGAGCAGAAAGAACGCGGCAAAAATATAGAGCCGGAACGATAAAAAATCAAAGGAAAAGAATCTATCGGCATCCATGCATTTGGGTGCCTTTTTGATTGGAGGAATTTTAAATTGGAAGTAAAGATACCGAGAGAGGTACGAAAATACCAAGAGAGTATCGTTTTTGGATTAAGTATGCGGCAGTTTATCTGCTCAGCTGTAGCGGTTGGGATCGCCGTACTTGCATACTTCGGTCTACGAGAAACTTTAGGCAACGAAGGTGTATCGTGGGTGTGCATTTTGGTTGCGCTGCCTGTCGCGCTCATTGGATTCGTCACATACCATGAAATGACGCTGGAGCATTTTGTATGGGCATGGATAAAGTCAGAGCTGCTGATGCCCAAAAGGCTATGGTTTGCCAGCGACAACTATATGTACATGGCCTATCAGGAACACAAACTTGAAAAATCTATAAAGCTCAAGAGAGGTGAAGAATAATGTTAAGTACATTCAGGAAAGTTCAGCGCGCTGAACGGGAAAGCCTGAGAATACCCAAAAGCGTCCAGCAAGCCATCCCCATCAAAAAAGTGTATGAGGATGGCATTTTTCGTGTGGGCCGTAATTTCTCAAAGACTATGAGATTCACGGATATCAATTACCGTGTGGCATCCAAGGATGACCAGATGACCATGTTTATGAAATATTGCGATCTCATAAACTCGATTGACAGCGAAGCGGTTACGAAAATCACGATCAACAACAGGCGGCTCAATCGCAAGGATTTCAGGGATAAAATACTGCTGCAAGGCGGCGCTGATGGACTTGATATCTACCGCGACGAATACAACAACATGCTTCTTGATAAAGCCACGAAGTCGGCCAACAACATGGTGCAAGAGAAATATATTACTGTCTCGTCTCACAAGAAAAACATATTGGAGGCGCGGACGCTGTTCTCGCGGCTGACCACGGACATATCCTCACACCTGTCGAAGCTGGGGAGCCGGGCACAGGAGCTTAATACGACAGAACGGCTGAGGATATTCCATGACTTCTACCGGTTGGGCGAAGAAGTGTATTACAATTTTGACTTAAAAGCAACCATCCGAAAAGGCCATGATTTCAGGGATTATATATGCCCGGACAGCATGGAGTTTGATAAGAACTATATCAAAATAGGTGAAAAATACTGTCGTGTGTTTTACATGCGAGAGTATGCGTCTTTCATCAAGGACAGCATGATCACCGAGTTTATGGACTTGCCCAAAAACATGATGTTGTCCATCGACATGCTGCCAATCCCGACCGACGAGGCTGTCAAGATTATAAATAAGCTGATTCTTGGCACGGAAACGGACAAGGCAAGATTCACACGCAAGCAAAACAGCAATGGTAACTTCACGGCGGATATCCCGTATGACTTACAGCAACGTGCGGAAGAATTGAAGGAATTCATGGACGATTTGACGAGCCGGGATCAGCGTATGCTGTTTGCGACGGTGACGCTGGTGGTCTTGGCGGACAGCCTTAAGGAATTGGATGAAGATACGGAAAGCGTTCTGTCCATTGCACGGAAGCATATTTGCCAGTTTACATCTCTGACATATCAGCAGACGGACGGATTGTATACCGTTCTGCCGTTCGGTCTTCATAAGCTGCCATTCAATTGGCGTACACTTACGACCGAAAGCACCGCCGTACTCATGCCGTTCAACACGATGGACATACAGGATGTAAACGGCATCTATTACGGCATCAACGCGATATCCAAAAACCTGATACTCGCCGACAGGCGCAAGCTCTTAAACGCCAACGGCTTTGTACTGGGTGTATCGGGCAGCGGTAAATCGTTCAAGGTCAAAGAAGAAATATTGGCCCTTATACTGCGCGGCGACGTGGATATCATCGTCATAGATCCCGAACGCGAGTACGGCGATTTATTCCGTGCCATTAATGGAGAAGTCATTCACATTTCTGCAGGCAGCAAAAACCATATCAACGCAATGGCGATGAGCCAGCACTATGGCGACGATGAGAACCCGATCATCCTTAAATCTGAGTTTATTCTCTCGCTGGTGGAACAGCTTGTCGGCACAGGCAAATTAAACGCCAAAGAAAAGTCGCTGATTGACCGCTGCACGGCCAATGTTTTCCGTAGCTATATCGCTAATGGCTTCAAAGGAACGCCGCCCACGCTCAAGGATTTCCGTCAGGAATTGCTGCATCAGGACGAGACAGAGGCCAGAGAAGTGGCACTCGCCATCGAGCTGTTCACAGACGGGAGCCTTAACACCTTTGCTCAGCAAACCAATGTCAACGTGGACAGCCAGTACCTTGTCTACGATATCAAGGACTTAGGCAAGCAGCTTCGCACCATCGGTATGCTGGTGGTGCTGGACAATATTTTCAACCGTATTACCGAAAACCGAGCCAAGGGGCGGCATACGTTCATTTACATCGACGAAATCTACCTTCTCTTTCAAAACGAATACTCGTCGAACTTCCTGTTCGAGCTATGGAAGCGTGTCCGCAAATACGGCGCGTGTGCGACGGGTGTCACGCAGAACGTTTCCGACCTGCTTGTGTCGCATACCGCGAGGACGATGCTGGCCAACTCCGAGTTTCTTGTGCTGATGAATCAGGCCCCGACCGACCGGATTGAACTTGCCAATCTGATCAATATTTCAGCAGCCCCACTATCACATATCACGGATAACGAAAAAGCGGGCATAGGGCTGCTCAAATATGCGGGGAGCATTGTGCCATTTGAGGACGATTTCCCACATGACACGAAGCTATATAAGCTGATGACGACCACAATGGGGGAGTAACGGTATGCGGAGTAAAGCGTTTAATGCTTTACTCCGCATAAGAAAACATTGCAGATGTAAGCCAGCGTCAAACCCAGCAGCACCTGTACGAATAAGGCTTTAGATGAGATAATATCTCCCAACTCTGCTGTTTTCAGGACTATTTCAAGTCATCGAATGTCGCAGCCAATAGTTCATCGAGTTTACCCTCCTTGACAGCAGGTCTGGTATCGACTTTCTTGAAATGCTTACGACTGATTCTGTTCTCCGTATCAAAACTGAAAATATAGTTCGTTGCAATGTGATAGATAATATCGCTGGGTGCAAGCCCATACAGCTGCTTTTCGAGAATGTGCTTTAATCTCTCGTCGTTATTTGGAATCTTCTCTTTCATTACCGGGTTGTTGAACAGGCGTTTTACCAATTCTGTGATGTAAAGTCCGGACTTCATAAATAAATCAATAAAGGTCTTGTCTGGATCTTCAAATATATGAGGATCTTCATCCTCCAGTTTTTGTACCATCATCTTCACCACTTGTTTTGGCGTAAAAATCTGATTGGTCTCCTGCGGAGGAATATAGTTGAAAACATCCTCTTCATGGGATTCATCAAAATAATCTGCAAGCCTTTCTCGAATACTCAAAAATTCCTGTATCGCCTCATCGAAAACTATTTCGTTGAACAGTCCTCCGCGAAAATGTTTTTCTTCGCCTGTCTTTTCATCGATATATGCCCCGCCATCGCGCAAGAATCTGAACTGCTCCTCCGTGATTCCAGTCACTTCAAGAAATACTTCATCAGGGGTATAGTTGTCGAAGTTGCTGAGCTTTGTATCCCGCTCCCCATATGCCATCAGAAAACTCGGAATTGTCCGTGCAAATCCGCGAAGATGTCCCCGGACTTCTTCCTCCTTTGAATTTTTATTTTTTTCCGCCTTAATCCTTGCCTGCTCTTCGACCTGAACAGTCTTCTGTTCCTCAATCGTTTCTTTTATCGTCTCGTTAAGGTTCTTGGTAAACTCGGCCTGTAGTCTATCGAATTCCGCTTGCTGTTTGGTTTCTATCTCTTTGATAGTCGATTCGAGCTCATCTTCCCCGAGCGACTCTTCTGCAGCCTTGATTTCCTCTGCAGCCTTCTGCTTGACCTCAAATTGTTTCTGGTAATTTTCGTTCTCGACCTTCGTTATTTTTTCGGCAAAAATATTCTTGAGACTTTTTTCAATCTTATCCGCTTGTGCATTTGTCAACTCAAAACCGGTCTTGACCGTGTCCACGATGATTGGTTTCGCTAAGTCCATGGCAACATCAACAATCTTGGCGGTTACATTCTGCGGAACATGGGATTTTGATGGAACATCCGCAAAGGACTGTTCAATGGCATCTGCTATCGGCGAGATATCATACACTTTGTTGCCAAACAGCTCATTTTGTTTGTTTATCACAGTCTCCGGCGGCACTACCACGTTACCGTTCTCGTCGACCTCTATCTCTGTCAAATCAACAGTGGATGCAGACGTATCCTTCTTTCCTTGCTTTTCGACCGGGAGCCCGCTCAAGATGCCGTCGACAATCTCTTTTGGTAAAGCGAAGATCCCAGAAATATTGGCAAATAACAAGTTGCTCATAAAGCCGCGCTTGACCACCTCTGTCGCCAATATGGTTCTTGGAATTGTGAGCACCTGTGTTGCGTCCAAAGGCACCATGGTGCCGTGTTCATCCTCGCCGATGACAGGAAAGAAATTGAGCAGTCTTTTGATATTCTCCGAGCGATCCTTGCCGTTAACGCTGCCATCACCAACCAGCTTGTTGGCAAAGTCATCGAACATCACCAAGGTGCGGTCAGGGGCAAAGTCGAAAATATAGGCGTTTTCTTTTTTGTAGTATTTGCCGTTTTTCTCGTAGTGATAAGGGTTCTGTGAGCGGAATGCGGCCTGCATATATAGAGCCGGACTGGCGACATTGCTCAGCATCATCACCGCTGTCCATTCGGGTATGGTCACGCCGGTGGTAAGCTGTCCGACGCTGATCGTGATTGTGTACTCGTTTTCCACGATAGCTTTACGCACTTTATCGTAGCTCTTCTCATTTGATTCAAAATCTTCAGCTTCTTCAGCGAGATCCTTGCCGTCACCGGCAGCGATTATTATCTTGTGGTGCATAAATGCCGCATCATCACTGAGCAACTTCGCCAAGGCCTTTGCGCTGGCGACCCTATCGAGGAGCCAGAATGTGTGCTTCAGCTCCTTTCGCAGGGCAGGAGTCGAGAATGGATACTTTTCGTTTTTTGTCAACCTCTCCAACCAACGCTTTACATCCTTCTCGTGTTTGAAGGTTGTCTTGCCTTCTTCAACAGAGAAAAACTCATTGAGATCAAACGCAAAATCATAAGTTGTTTCCCCTATAATCTGCCCTTCGAGAAGCTTTTCCTCGATCATCGCGGAGAGCTGGAAGGTAAACATGTTGAGCTGAGGCAATGGCTCATACGGATTGCTTCCCTTATCGTAGTTCCAGTTTTTCTTTGCTTCTTGTTCGTCGGCATATGACCAGTTATATATTTGCTCCGCACTGAATTTGCTATTTGCGATGGCCTTAAAGGGAGTACCCGACATATGCAGAGTGAACTTCCGCATTATTCTCGAAAATGCCCAATCGGTCTTTGATGTGTCCACCCCTTCGTGTGCCTCGTCAACGATGAGCAAATCCCACTTGATTCCAGCAACCCATTCGAGCTTTTCATGGGGGCCGCCAAAAGAGATCGAGCCCTTCAAGTCTTGCAGGCTTACGAAATTTATCTGCTTGTGATCCGCATTGCCGGTATTCAATATCGTTTCGTGGAACTCAGTTCTGGACAGCGCTTTTGTTCTTTTAAGGGAATCGCTTTCGGATATAAAGAACATGTCAGACTCTTGCCATCTGATGAATTCTTCAAAGTCATCGTACCAAGAATTCGCTATTGCAGGACGATTGGTGACTATCAGAATATGCCTAAAACCGCTTTTCCGAACAAAATCATAGGCCGCAAGGGTCTTTCCGAAACGCGGCTTTGCATTCCAGAGAAATTCCGCCGGTTCCTTGCCTGATTTCATATATGCAAGTGTACGCTCTACAGCATCGGCTTGCTCCTCCCGAAGCTGGTACTGTGTCCCTTGGGCGGGAGATTGTATCGGACTGTAATCTTTGAATACGAATTTCTTAAATAGCTCTTCAGCTTGCTTCTCATTCCCCTCGCCAAAGTAAAACCATTCTGACCATCTTCCCGAATATTGGAATTTCCCTTGCTCGATGCCGGATTGTGCCAAATACCAATGAAAATCTTTGTCGCCAAAATACTCACCGCCGTCAAATCTTGCATCGTGCGACCAGAGCAATTCATACTTTGTATCCGAGGTATGCGTCTGCTCCTTGATGCGTATTTCAGCATCGCGGTCTGTATAACCGATTTTGATCCAACCCTTTTTTGTTACATCATTCGGAGTAATGTATGCGTAGATGGTAGGGCTCGCCTGATCTATGGTTTTAATCTTCGTGCTTGCCATTATTCCATCTCCTTTACATGCGATTCGATGAACTCAATCTCTGTTTCATCAAGCCTATATTTCTTATACAGCTGCTGATCTATTTCATGGATTGATTTTGCCCAGTCGATGTCGGATGCTGAGGTGAAGTCTTGGAGGGGAACATATTTCCACTTTTCAGAAGTATTGTCTTGTGTAATTTTTAAGACTCCCAATAATGCACGAGCAAACTTGGAACAAATGTATTTAAGTGCCGCAGTGGCTTCTTCTTTAGTATCGAATGATCCAACTGTTAAAAACGTTTGCGTGGTACCCACAAAAGAAGTGCCTAACAACGGAGCACTTATCATTCTGGCTGCAACATCGCAAAGTGTTCCAGAAGCGCCGTTTGATTTCGGAACAAACACCTTATATTTTGCTAGGCTTTGGTGTTCTGATATATATTCACTTCGAACCCATTTATAGACACGCTTGTTGTTTTGTAGGCCAAATATTTGAATATATGAATTTCCATCATCTTGCTTCCTATCGAAAAAAATTAAGTCCAATCTGTCAAAAGCATTAGATGTAACATCATACTTATGCCCCTTGCTCAATAAGCCTTCTGCATTTGGATAATCTTCATGTAATTTATCAGTGTACTGATAGATGTTTTGCCCAAAAACGATGTTGCTAAAACTTTCGCTATTCGTTTCTACTACCTTTCTGAGAATTCCATTTAACTCCGGAAAAGCCGTAAAAGTTCCAATTGCGCCAAAATTGACATTCGCGTCACGATACGTAATTGCCACTCCACCCTCAAAGAGATTATTTGAAAAGACACGAGCAGCGTCTTGCTCATAATACTCAACTTTTAAGTGTTCATCATCGAGCATTTTTTGATTCCACGCTTTTGGTGTTTTGCCTGCATTGAATAAAAATCGTGCTGGAGTGATAAAACTAACCCGTTCGGCAATCTTATATGCTTCATCCATAAACTTATGGTAAATGGGTTTATCGCTTGTATTTTTTAACTCTTCTTGATATGGAGGATTGCCAATCACAACATCAAATTTGAATTTTCCGGGTTTCTTATCAGACATATCTTTCTCTTCTTTCCATGCCAGCTCGAAATCGATTATCGCAAAACATTCCTGCCAATTGTTTTTCGGTTCCCCACAATCATTCATTTCATCAAACAGACTTAATTGCACACCACTTTTTGAGATATCGTCATCCCCAAATAGTGAGGAGTATAAAAAGGAGATACGTCTTACCTGCCCCGGAAGACCATCGATGCGTTTCCACAGACTAAAGACAATCTCCTCATTGGAATTATTTTTGTGCGTGAGGGTATCTCCCTGCACGACATTCGCCCAGATGATCGTTCGGGCTGATTTATATAGATTTGACTGTTTGGACAGCGGGGTACCATGTACGGCTTCGCAGTAATCTGAAAACAACTCGAGCATATTTTGTCTGGCAACTGACAGATTGTCCTCCAAAAACTCAATGCCGTAGATGCTTGATAACGCCCATAGCGCATAACAATTCCATGTATCTTTGCTATAATTGTCGGTGACAAAACGCAGTTTCATGTCTTCGATAGCGAGCAAGAATGCGCCCTCACCAGCACTCGGTTCGAGAAAAGTCGAAAATACGTCTTCGGCCTTTTCCTTAATCCCCGGAATGGCAATCATCTTATCAACCACCCATTGCGGCGTAAAAACTTCACCGTGCTTTTGAACACGATGCTTTGATTTCATCAATACAGGGTTCTTTTTACCCATCATATTAACCACGGGCTGGCTATTTATCATTGATCACCGCCTCCCTCACCTTTCTTGAATATAGGCACCACTTCTATAATATCGTCAATACCGACGTCTAGTGCCCGGCAGATCTTGATTAGCATTTTCGCTTTTCATGGCTGATTGTTCTTCTTGCTTTCATCCGCGCGCGACGTTCCATTATATCATGCAACTCACAGTGAAGAGCTTCACAAATTCTGACCAGTATGTCGGTCGTAACGTTCTCGCCCTTTCCCAACTTGGCGTTTGGATACGTTGCTGATGCCGGTTGCCCGTTTCTGGGCAGCCTTGTCCATTCCTTTTTCCAATATCGAATGCCACAACTTGATATGCGCGATTCTCACTTAATCTATGAGCATCTTATCTATGTTTTCGGAGCCTGCCTCGGGTGACATTATATTACCTCCTTGGCAAGCGTGTTAATAACCAAAACAAGGGGACTATACATATTTTACTACAGAATTTTCGTGCTGCCTACCATTTTTAAATTTTTAAAGGGTTGTTCGGCGTCCCCCGCATGTTTATCTTATATCCCCCCATGCCGTATAGTTTAAATGTTACAAGCTGCGAGTTAAAGCCTATAGTACTACATAAGCTGAAATAATCCATGTTTTCAGCAATGCATTCTTCAACCTCAGCATCAGTGATTATAGCTCGGATGCGAACAGATTCGCCTAGTATTCTGTCCGGGAAGTCATATCGTAAAATTCTTGGCAGCCTCCTTCAACGTATAAATGATTCGTATTAAATATTATTATTATAATACCATATAAACTGTCCCAAAAGCAGGTCGGATGATACTCTGCGATGAAAGAAATTGTGCGTAAAATAACTATTTTGTACCTTTAACCATTTTGCTTTATTATATAAATAATACTTGATGTGGAAATCTGTTAAAAGCGATTCATTAGCACATTAAAATTCAAGGATACGTCCAGGGCGTTGGATTCAGATTCTTTACTCAGAAAACCGCGCTGCTTTCATTCGTATAAGTGCGGCTTTATTTGATGCTAACTAAAAGCCCCCAAGCACAATGCAAATTTATTCAGTATTTTAAACGTTCATGAGATTGATGAATCTGTTGAACGGTTTTTTATATGTTAAAAATATGAAAGGAGCCGCATATGAAAGAGCCAAGAACAAAATCCGAAGCTCCCTTGCCCAAAGTATTGCAACGAAGCGTTCACACCATGAAAGGGAAAATAAGCCTGAATAAAGCCTTGGACAATTTCAGAAAAACAAATCACGTAGTAAAAATGCTGCAACAACCTGAGGACAAGCAACAACATGCTAGCCCCGAACAATACGCTACGGAAAAAGCCACCGATGCGGGCGGACGCGTTACCCGTGAGGTTAGTGGCAAAACAGCAGGCGTCACTAAAAAAGTTGCCAAAAAGGGCTATGAGAAAATACGGGAGCATCAACAAGTTAAGCAGCGAGACAAGGCAGACCAAGCATTTAAGGACGATAGAAAAAATCAGCAGTACAAATCACAGGCGCAGCATGAAGCCAGAAATAACGCACAAAAGACGAAACAGACCGCTTCTCGCTCATCGAAAATCAGACAGACACAGGGCGAAAAGAAGACTTTTAAAAATGCCATTCATACCAGCAAAAAAGCGAACCGCACAGCAAGAACCGCCCAGAGAGGTGTTAAAAATACTAGAAGAGCGGTGAAGGCGACCCGCAAGGGTGTGAAAACCGCTGCTAAGACGGCGAAACGAACAGCTCAAGCAGCGAAAAAAGCCCTTATCATTGCCAAGAAAGTAGCTATAGCAGCGGCGAAGGCAGCGAAACTTACCGTTAAAGCCATCATAATGGCAGTCAAGGCGGCCATCGCTGTCGTAAAGGGGCTTATTGCTGTGATTGCGGCAGGAGGCTGGATTGTGGTTGTGATCATCATTATCATTGCTGTCATTGCCGCAATCGTATCCTCGCCGTTTGCTATCTTCTCAAACGATACGGACGGCACAACGCCGACAATATCAGAGGTTGTTCAACAGATTAACGGCGAATATTCCAGCAAGATTACGCGTATTATTTCGGATGCCGGTAACGTTGATGAGGTGATCGTCGAAGGTGAATCAGCCAGCAGTGATTTCAATGTTGGGAACTGGATAGATGTGATCGGTGTTTTCAGCGTGAAGTCAACCGTTACAACCAGCGATGAAGAATTTGTTCCCCTGGTATACATGGAAGACAAACAGATCAGCGTCTTAAAAGATGTCTTCTGGAACATGAATATCATTTCGCATAAGATTGTCAAAGAAACGGTTGATCCTGATCCGGCCCCAAGTTCAACACCAGCTCCGAGCGTACCATCGGCAAGTCCAACACCTGAACCGACACCGAAAGTCATAAAAAAGCTGGTCATCTCCATTGACTGCAAATCATATGAGCAAGGCGCGAAAGCCTATAACCTGTCGAATGAGCAAATGGAAGTGCTTGAGGAATTGATGAAGCCGGATTATCTGCCCATGTTCATGGAAATATGCGGCATGGATTCATACATCGGCCTCACACCGGAGCAGATCAGAAATCTGTTAGGCAACCTTCCGGAAGGTGAGTTGGGTAGCGATATTGTGAAATACGCCGTTTCGCGCTTGGGACATCCATACTCGCGGTCAAAGCGTGGACAGGGTAATTACGTGGACTGTTCATACTTTGCCAGATGGTGTTACCAGCAGGCAGGCGTTTCGCATTTTACGGCGGCAACAGCGGCGGAGCAGGCCAGATACTGCGTGAACAACGGTTTGTGCATATCATATTCAAACTTGCAGCCCGGCGATTTGATATTTTGGTCATTTAAAGCCAACGGACGCTTTATGAATATCTCACATGTCGGTATCTATGCCGGTGACGGCTATGTGATCGACGCGTCCAGTACACGAGGGATGGTTGTGTATCGTCCTGTGTTTGGAAAAAGCAGCATCGTGGTCTGCGGCAGACCACACGTGAAATAGGAACTCTACAAAGATATTAAAATAGCGATCAGACTCGGCTGGTCGCTATTTCTTTTTTTTACGATTGATAACAAGGGCAACAGTAAACGCTGCTTTTCTGAGAAAACTGGAACTTACTTTTGCAATTAAGGGCATCGCGGGAACGGCACAGAATAAAGTCCCAAAAAACGGACCGGCAAATGGTATAATCTATCATGAGGCATATTACTGTGGTTGATAGAATTTATGGCGAAGTGGAAAAACTGACGAAGAAATTCAAGACGCGCAACCCATATGAGCTAGCCGATTCTTTGGGTATTGTTGTCATACGGCGAGATTTGGCACGGCTCAAAGGCTTCTATACGGTGGAGAACAAAACCAGATACATCGTGATTAATGAGCGGCTCGACGAGGATTTTCAGCGCCTTGTTTGCAGCCACGAGCTGGGCCACGATTGCCTTCACCGCCACTTCGCGCAGTACGATTCACTCCGTGACTACGGGTTTTTTGATTTAAGCGGTAAAATAGAGCGAGAAGCCAACCTGTTTACCTCCGACCTGATGATACCCGATGAGGATATCATCCTCTTGGCGAGATGGGAACACCACACTTTTGAACAGATCGCTCGTATGCTACACGTGCCGGAGGCAATTGTCAGATTCAAGGCATATAGCGTCAGCAAAAGGGGGTACGATGTCCATACCCCCGAATTGGCCCAATCCGATTTTTTAAAAGACATTTAGGCGTCCTTGCCATATATCTTTGCCCGTTCCTTGGAATCAAAATAGATTTCCTGCATGACTTCAAAGAAAGCGTCTTTGGAGGTATCATCCAAGTCGCCGCCAGCCATAAGCCCTTT
>Ga0265293_10003945_pt1 | contig 26855 bp, 27 predicted proteins | sample Munlanlewell138R_FD_192505 | JGI IMG/M metagenome (GOLD analysis project Ga0265293, IMG submission 192505) | Leachate microbial communities from a municipal landfill in Southern Ontario, Canada - Leachate well 138R | ecosystem: Engineered > Solid waste > Landfill > Unclassified | place: Canada...
ATGATTATGCAAACTTTATATTTGATCAATTTATAACAAGAGAAGAAGTAGCTATGATTTGTGCACAAATACTAAAATTAAATGGGAATACAAATTCAAATATACTAGAAAGTAATATTACTGATATTCAAAATTCGAAATATTATAATGAAATACAACTTGTATTAAAGAACAACATAATAAAGGGATTTTCTGACAATACTTATAAACCAAAAGAATATTTAACAAGAGCACAAGCAGTTGTAATTGCTTGTCGGCTATTATTACATTTACAAGCTAATTAGAACAAGGGTGTTGACCTTTGTTCTTGTATTAAATATGTAGCGGGGGAAGGAATATGAAGTTTGTTAGATTTCTTTCAAAGAATCATGTTAAATACGGTATAGTTGAATCTAATCAAATACAGGAAATTGATGATAGCTTTTTTGGTGAATATAACTTAACTAATACATATTATACTTTACAAAGCATAAAGATTCTCCCTCCAGTAATTCCTACGAAGATAGTTGCAATAGGTCTAAATTATAAAGAGCATGCAAAGGAAATGGATATAGCTATTCCGTTACAGCCAGTAATATTTTTCAAACCTCCATCTTCAATAATCGCTCATCAAGAGAGCATAGTTCATCCTGATATGGCAAATAGAATTGATTACGAAGGTGAGTTAGCTATTATAATAGGTAACGTTTCTAAAAATGTATCTATAGAGAAGGCCAAAAATTATATAGCTGGTGTTACTATCTGTAATGATGTGACAGCAAGAGACTTACAGGCTACAGACAATCAATGGTCACGCGCCAAAGGATTTGACACATTTTGCCCTTTAGGTCCATATTTGGTTAATGAACTTGATTACGATAACTTAGCTATTAAAACAAAATTAAATAAAACTTTAGTCCAAGCTTCTAATACTAATAACATGATATTTACTACTTCAGAAATTGTTTCTTATGTATCACAAATTATGACTTTATTTCCTGGTGATGTTATTCTAACAGGCACCCCATCTGGAATTGGTGCTATGCAACCTAATGATGTTATAGAAATTGAGATAGAAGGTATTGGAACGTTAGTAAATTATAATAGATAATTAATAATGGAATATATTAATACGATACATATATTGGAGATATAATATGAGCACTAAAAAAAAGACAAAGCATATAAATATTGGATTTAAATGTGAAAATTGTGGTTTAAGTGTACCGCCTATTATTGGTGGAGGATGCCGAAATCATTGTCCGAATTGTTTAGTATCTAAGCATGTTGATAATATTCCTGGTGATCGGGATTGTCAGTGCCAAGCTTTGATGGATCCAATCGATATACAATATACAAGCAATAAAGGTTATATCATTATTCATAAATGCAGGAAATGCGGAACTATTAAGAAAAATAAAGCTGCAGTAGACTCTAAAGATGTAGATGATTCTTTCGAAAAAATAATAGAAATAATTCGAAATAATTCAACTAAATAACATATATAAATGGTATAGTTCATTTAGTTCAAATCATGTTAAGACTAAACACTAATTACAGGGGTGTATTTTATGAGTGCGAATACTAATAATGATTATTTTGTAATTAAAGCATTAGAAAATGGCGTTAATGTTATAGGATTAACACGAGGTAATGATACCCGTTTTCACCACTCCGAAAAACTTGATAAAGGCGAGATAATGATAGCGCAGTTTACCGAGCATACTTCAGCTGTTAAAGTAAGAGGTAATGCAGTAATACAAACAAAGTTTGGTTTATTACATACTATTGAAAAAGTGCAGGAATAGCCTGCACTTTTTTTTCATAGAATGGCATAGAGGAACAGGAGGTATTCATCTATGCTTGCTTTTGGTAGAGGTTTGTTTACAGCTAGTGTATTATCTACATTTATTATTTTGATAATTTCATTTTATCCAGCTGATATAGATGACATGATAGCACTTAACCAATTAGCAAAACCAACAATAGCACATAATACAAATACTGATATTATTGAACTTGATAAAATAAAAAAAATCTGTGAAACATTTAATATACAACTAATGATTAATAAAATAATACTAGAGCCCGACAATATTTTGAAAATTCAATATAAAATATCTAATAAGTCATCTGATTACGGTTTTATTGACAGTTATAATTTAGCTAGTTTACTTTTTGATAATTATGCACATTTAAATAGCATATCTTATACTGTGATTTTAGATAATAAACCTTTCTTAAATGCTACTATAACTAATGATAAATTTATGAATAATTTTTTAACACAAGCTTCTAATAATATATTATATGAAATTCAAAAATCATTTTCTATTATTTTACTTGAAGAAAGTTTAGCAACAAATTGAAAGCACTTTACTTAAATAGTTGTATAGCTGTTTATATATTGTATAAAATATAAATATATAGTTCGTATGTAGTTGTATAAAAGGGGGTATTGCATTGCTAGAACAAGAATTATGTCAGAAAGTAATATCTAAAGCTCTAGAGAATGGCGGAGATTTCGCAGAAATATATTATGAAAATAAAATAAGACAAGCTATCACATGCGAAGATGGTAAAGTGGAACGTATTATTACTGGTTATGATCTTGGTGTAGGTATTAGAATAATCCATGGTAAAATGATTAGTTATGCTTATTCGGACGATATTTCTGAAGATGCATTATTAGAAACAGCTAGTATTGCTGGTAGCGCTGCTAAAAATAAAAGTAACACAATAATTATCGATTTAACTAAACGTAAGTATAACCCATTACATGTAATAGAAATTTCACCTGACCAAGTTGATAAAATGGAAAAAGTTAAATGGGTCTTAGCTGCTAACGCAGCAGCTAGAAATTATAGCACTTCAATTAAACAAGTCATGGCAGGATACAATGATTCAATTCAAAAGATTCAAATAGCTAATTCTAACGGGCTATTTATAGAAGATGAACGTGTGCTTAGTCGATTAAGTGTTCAATCAATAGCAATTAAGAATGATGTTATGCAAACAGGATATTATGGACCAGGCAAGCAAATGGGGAGTGAACTATTTAGAGAAATTACTCCAGAGAGTGTTGGAGTTGAAGCTGCTAGAATAGCAGTTACCATGTTAGATGCTCAACCAGCTCCGTCTGGAAGTATTCCTGTAGTTATATCTAATGGATTCGGAGGGGTATTGTTTCACGAAGCATGTGGTCATCCACTAGAAGCAGATGCAATTCAGAAAGGAACAAGTGTTTATAAAGGTTTAGTTGGCAAACAAGTTGCATCTTCTTTACTGACTGCTATTGACAGTAGTGTCGTTCCAAATGGTTGGGGATCATATAATATTGATGATGAAGGACAAACGGCACAATCAACTGTTTTAATTAAAGATGGGATTTTACAAGATTACATGTATGATTATAAGCAAGCTAAAGAAGCTGGACGTGTTTCAACTGGAAACGGTCGCCGAATGTCATACCAGCATATGCCATTACCTAGAATGACAAATACATATATAGATAACGGTAAATCAAACCCAAATGATATCATAAGCAGCACAAAAGAAGGTTTCTTTGCTAAAAGATTAAGTGGAGGACAAGTTAATCCTGCTACAGGAGATTTTACCTTCGTTGTATCTGAAGGTTATATGATAAAAAACGGAAAACTTGCAGAACCAGTTAGAGGCGCGACGTTAATAGGTAATGGTCCTGAAATATTGAAACGTATAGATATGATTGGAAATGATTTAGAATTAGCTCCAGGAATGTGTGGTAAAGGTGGGCAAAATATTCCGGCTGGAGTAGGTCAACCAACTTTAAGATTAACCGAATGTACAATCGGCGGAACTGAAATTAAAGGAGGCAAATAATATGGACAAAATAGAACAGTGGATAGATTATGCCTTGAAAAACGGAGCCGATGAAGCCGAGGTATTTTATGAAAATACATTAAATAATAACATAGAAGTATATAATCAAGAAGTTGAATCATTAACATCTGCGAAAGCAAAAGGTATTGGTATTAGAATATTTATTAATAATGGTATGGGGTTTGCTTATACATCTGATCTTACTAAAGATTCAGTGCGTAGGGTTATTGATGAAGCTATTGAAAACGCTAAGATTTGTCCGCCAGACGAATATAATGGGTTACCTGATAAACAAGTATATGCAGAAATACCGGAGATCTACAATGAAAATTACATTAACATAGATTCTAAAGATAAAATTCAATTGCTGCTTGAAATGGAGAAAACGGCAAAGCTATATAACAAAAAAATAACAAAAGTTATAAGCGCATCTTATGCTGATCAAATTACTAATATACAGTTAACAAATTCTAAAGGGTTTAAAGGTCAGTTTAGTAGTAATTATTGCTATGGTGGTATTTATGTTGCTGCTGAAAGAGAGAGCGAAATGCAAACTGGAGGTGGAATGACTTTTGGTAGGCATATTAATGATTTGAATATAAACAAAGCTGTTGCAGATGCTTGTAACACTGCAATTGTACTTTTGGGAGGACAACCAGTAAAATCTCAAAAAGCAGAAATAGTCTTTGATAAAAAGGTTGGAATATTATTCATGTATGTTTTATCAAATTCTCTAAATGCTGAAGCAGTTCAAAAAGGACGTTCATTATTTAAGGATAAGTTAAACTTACAAGTTGCTAATAGCAATGTATCAATTATTGACGATGGTAAATATATTAACGGCCTTGCTACATCACCATTTGATGGTGAAGGTGTGCCATCCTGTAAGACACAATTGATTAAAGATGGAACACTAAAGGCTTTGATGTACGATACATATACAGCAAAGAAGGCAGGAGTAAAATCAACTGGAAATGCTTCTAGGTCGTATAGAAGTACACCAGTATTAACTACAACTAATTTTTATTTGGAAAATGGAACGGAGTCTAAAGAATCTATAATAAAGTCAGTTTCTGATGGATTTTATGTGATGGAAGTATCAGGATTAGTTACAGGTGGAGCAAATCATATAACTGGAGACTTCTCAGTAGGAGCTACTGGACGATGGATAAAAAACGGAGAATTTAGTACAGCAGTTCGTGAAGTAACTATTGCTGGTAATATTATGACTATGTTGAAGAATATAATTTCAATTGCTAATGATATGGAGATTATACCTATAATTGGTTCTTTTGGCTCTCCAACATTTAAAGTTTCTGAACTTGCAATAAGCGGTAAATAAGATTACTTAGGTTAGATGATGATATTATTTCATCTGACCTAAGTAATCTTTATTAGTTGTTAAATTTTTTTGTTGGTGGTATAGTTAAAATTAAGTTTTTATTTTTATAGAATTTTGTTTTTGGTATTGGGGGAGACAGTCATTGCAAGTAATGACAAGCGTAATTCAAAGACATATGTCAGATGTTCAGCAATTATATAATTATCATAGTAGTAATCATATATTAGACCAGCAATTTAATAAAGACACTATGAATATATTAAGAAGTAATAATACGCCTTTAATTCATATTATGTTACAATCGAGTGGTTTGCCTATGCAAACCGTTAATTTATTATGTACAGCGTTTGCACTTATACAGACTGGTCTTAATATTCATCAACGTATAGGTAATTATACTAATTATGAAACTTCTGATATGCAGTTGAAAGTATTAGCTGGAGATTTTTATAGTGCCAAATACTATAAGGTATTAGCTGATGCTAATTTAATAAAAGATATACAATTATTTGCTAAATCTATTCAACAAATGAATGAAGCTAAAATGGATAGACATTTTGCTAAATTAAATATCGTTGATAGCAACACCTATATTATGTGGTTAGAACAAATTCATACATCACTTGCGTGTAATTTAGTCGAAGAATATGCTTTAGAGAAGCACTTATGGCATGAAATATGCCTTAATGTTTTTTTGGCGCAAGCACTAATTAATGAACAAAAGAATGTACTTCATTCATATACAGGTATTATATCATTTAAATTATTACTACTGTATGAAGCTATGAAACCAACTACCTACGAACAATTTATTAGCGATATTACTAGTAGTGATCAATTGGAAAAACTTTACATGAAATTTAATTTAGATCAATCTGTGAATTTGTATATTAATGACTACTTAAATGTGGCACTCGAACAGGTAGGACATTTGCAAACTAAATATCTGAAAGATGAGATTAGGAAATATATACAAGTAATTCAAACTGAAAATAAATTGTAATTATATTAATGAATAAGAGGGGAAAATAATTGGAGCATAATAAAAAAGAACAGATGGTACATTCGGTTTTTTCTGAAATAGCTAATAAATACGATATAATGAACTCTTTTTTAAGCTTTAATAGACATAAGGCTTGGAGAAAATTCACAATGAAAAAGATGAATATTCAACCTGGTGAATCTGCTGTAGACTTATGCACTGGTACTGCAGATTGGGCTATTAGCCTTAGTGAAGCAGTTGGAAGCTCTGGACAAGTTATCGGGTTAGATTTTTGCGAAGATATGCTAAATGTCGGTCGCGAAAAGGTAGAAAAATGTAAAGGCAATTCTTGCATAACTCTACAATATGGTAATGCAATGGAATTACCTTTTGCAGATAATTCATTTGATTACGCTACTATTGGTTTTGCTTTAAGAAATGTTCCTGATATTAAACAAGTAGTATCTGAAATGGCTCGTGTTGTAAAACCGGGCGGTAAGGTGGTTTCATTAGAACTTTCTAAGCCAACTTGGCCTCCTTTTCGTGCAATATATTATTTATATTTTAATCATATATTACCTTTACTAGGGAAACTTGCTATTGGCAAGATGGAACCATATAAATGGCTGCCTGAGTCTTTGAAAAAATTTCCAAATCATATACAGTTAAAAGCGATATTCGATTCTATTGATTTGGATACTGAAGTATATCAATTAACCGGGGGAATTGTAGCTGTTCATATCGGTACAAAACAAATAAAGGGTAATGATAAGAGAGAGGATAGCAATGTACAATAAGATTAAAGCCATTCTAAATATGATTAAATTTGAACATACTATATTTGCTCTACCATTTGCCTATATTGGTACTGTTCTTGGAAGTTTATTAATTCTAAATGAATTACCTTCATGGAGAATAATATTTTGGGTTAGTATTGCTATGGTAGGAGCAAGGAGTGCTGCTATGGCATTAAACAGATTAATAGATAGATCTATAGATGCATTAAATCCTAGAACAGCTAATCGCGACATTCCGTCTGGTAAAATAACAGTTAGAGAAGCAGGTATATTTACTGTTTTTTCGTTTTTATTATTGTTTTTAGCTGCATTTCAGTTAAACATGCTAGCAGTTGTATTACTTCCAATAGCAGTATTTTTTTTGGTTTTATATTCATATACAAAAAGATTTACTTGGTTATGCCATTATTTTTTAGGGATTGCAATTGGATTAGCGCCAATGGGTGGATTTGTTGGTGCAACTGGTACTCTTCCTATAGAAGCATGGCTATTATTTATTACAGTAGCTCTATGGACTGCTGGGTTTGATGTTATTTATGCTTGTCAAGATGTGGATTTTGATAAACAGACTCATATATTTAGTGTTCCTGCTCGATTTGGAATTAAGAATGCTTTAATTATTGCTAGATTAACTCATGCTATAACAACATTATTATTATTTAGTTGGTACTTTGTTTTTGATTTAGGAATTTGGTACCTTGTTGGTGCATTTATAGCAGCTATCATATTGCACTTTGAACATCAGCTAGTAAAACCTGATGATTTATCTCAATTAAATGCTGCTTTTTTTACTATGAATGGAATTTTAAGTGTAGTTATTTTTACTTTTACAATGTTAGATATTTTTATGTAGATGGTGGATACTATGAAATTAAAAGAGTATGTTATAGGGATTACAGGAGCAAGTGCTAGTATTTATGGCATAGAGCTTATAAAACAACTGCAGGCAAATAACTCGATCATTCATTTATTGATAACTAATGCTGGTTGGCAAGTTATACAGACTGAACTTTTTGCGGATAATATCACATATGGAATGCATAAAAAATTAACTATCTCAGATAAGCAAAATTTATTAAAAGAACTAGAAATAGCGATAGAAGAGAATGTTCATTTACATGAATTATCTGATTATTCTATTGGTATTGCAAGTGGATCTTATCATTTTGATGCGATGGTTATTGTTCCTTGTACTATGGGCACACTTTCTGCATTGGCAACTGGTGCTTCAGATAATTTATTAGAGAGAGTTGCAGATATTGCATTAAAGGAAAACCGACAATTGATTATTGTTCCTAGAGAAACTCCGCTTAACCGTATACATTTAAAAAATATGTTGACGGTTTTAGACGCAGGCGCAACTATTTTGCCAGCTATGCCAGCATTTTATCATCAACCAAAATCATTTAATGATATTGCTCTATTTATTGTTGGCAAAATACTAGACCAGCTTAAAATAGAGCATCAATTATTCAAACGATGGGGATAGTATAGGAGGTAGGTTATGGAGATTATTAATCAGAATCATGAATTACATGCTATATGGAATAAAGTTAGAACTGGTTCTAGATTAACTTTTGAAGACGGAATAACACTTATGAACTCTAAAGATTTATTAGCAATTGGTTATATGGCAAATTATGTACGAGAGAAAAAACATGGCGATAAAGCTTATTTTATCGTTAATAGACATATAAATCATACTAATATTTGTGTGACTCGATGTAAATTATGTGCTTTTGGAGTTGATAAGGATCATCCAACAGCTTATACAATGAATTTAGATGAAATAATTGAACAAGCAAAACAATCTATACCTGCTAATATAACTGAACTTCATATAGTTGGTGGTTTAAATCCTGAACTACCTTTAGAATATTATGAAGAAATGTTAAAAAGATTAGCTGAAATTTTACCTGACGTTCATATGCAAGCATTTACAGCAGTTGAAATTGATTATTATGCTAAAGAAAATAATCTTAGTGTTAAAGATATATTAAACCGTTTAAAAAAAGTCGGATTAGGATCTTTACCTGGTGGAGGAGCTGAGATTTTTTCGCAAAGGGTAAGAAAAAAGATTTGCCCAGAAAAAATTTCAGGAGATCGCTGGTTGTATGTTCATAAATGTGCACATGAGCTTGGTATGCGAACAAACGCGACTATGCTTTATGGTCATATAGAAACAATTGAAGAACGTGTTGACCATTTAATACAGTTAAGAGAACTACAAGATCAATTAGGTGGATTTCTAACATTTATACCATTGGCATTTCATCCTAAAAATACTGAGTTATCTGATGAACAAATGGGTTTAGGAAGAACTACTGGGATTGAAGATATAAGAATGTTAGCAGTTTCAAGATTAATGCTAGATAACTTTGATCATATTAAAGCTTATTGGGTAATGATTGGTCCAAAACTTGCGCAAGTATCTCTCAGATTCGGCGTTGATGATATAGATGGTACAATTATTGAAGAAAAAATTACTCATGCAGCTGGCGGTGAATCTGAGCAGGCGTTATCCAGGGCTGGGATTGTTAAATTAATTAAAGAAGCTGGCAGACAACCTATAGAACGAGATACATTATATAATACTGTTAAAGAGGAGTTTTAATTATGTCTATACTAACAGTCGGAAGGATTGAGTATTTAAATATTCTTCCAGTGTATTATTATTTTGATCAACATATAGGACAAGACAAAGATATAAAAATCATTAACAATATTCCAGCAAAACTAAATGCTTTATTAGAACAAGGAGAAATTGATTTAGGCCCTATTTCTGCATTTTCATATGCTCAAAATGCAGAAAAATATTTATTAATTCCTGATTTATCTGTATCATCAATAGGAAAAGTTAGATCGATATATTTATTTTCAAAGAAACCAATAGAAGAATTAACAGATGCAAAGATTGCACTAACAAATGCTTCAGCTACATCTGTTCATCTATTAAAAATTATTTTGGAAAAGTATTACAAGTGCAGACCAACTTACAGTAAGATGAATCCAGAATTGGATTCTATGTTACAAACTAATGATGCAGCACTATTAATAGGTGATGATGCATTTATAGATGTTTCAGATTTTAAACCTTCGTTATATAAATACGACTTGGGAGAGGTTTGGAATCAGATTACTGGTTACAGTATGACTTTTGCTGTATGGGCTGTTAGAAAGGATTCTATAGCTAGATGTGCAGATAAAATTAGAGAAATTTATCAAGCTTTTATGGTTAGTAAAGAATTATCGGAAAAATATAAATGTGAAATTGTCGAGATAGCTGATAGAAAATATAATAGAGGTTTTCAATTTTGGGATGAATATTATTCTGGATTAAATTATGATTTAACTACTAATATAGTAGCTGGTTTAAACAAATATTTAATGGACGCATATGAATGTGGATATCTTCCTCGCCCTATCGAAGCAGAGATTTGGAGGGACGCATATGTTACTAATAGATGAAATTTGCAATAAAGTATTAAATAATGGTCGAATTTCTAATGAAGAGGCTATTATGCTTTATAATAAAGCTGATTTGTTAGAACTGGGATATTTAGCTCAACAGTTGATGCTTCAGCGAAATCCTCAAAGAATAATCTCATTTATTATAGACCGCAATATAAATTATTCTAATATTTGTGATACCAAATGTAAATTTTGTGCTTTCTATAAAAATGAAGGTGATACTGAAGGTTATGTTCTATCTAATCAGCAAATATTCGATAAGATTGAAGAAACAATTTCAGTAGGAGGGACTCAAATACTAATGCAAGGAGGGACTCACCCTTCGTTACCTTTTAGTTATTATTTAGACTTGTTAGCTAATATTAAGAAAAGATATACAATTAATATACATTCATTTTCTCCGCCAGAAATTGTTCATTTTTCAAAAATTAGCGGATTATCCATAAAGCAAGTAATTGAAGAATTAGTTAAAGCTGGTTTAGATTCTATTCCAGGTGGTGGCGCAGAAATACTTGTAGATAAGATAAGACAAAAGGTTAGTCCTAATAAAATTTCAGCAGATCAATGGTTAGGAGTAATGAGAATAGCCCATGAATTAGGGTTAAAGACTACTGCTACAATGGTTTTTGGTCTTGGTGAATCTATAGAAGATCGAATTGAACATTTATTTAGAGTACGATCCTTACAGGATGAGACTAATGGATTTACTGCATTTATTCCTTGGAGTTTTCAGCCTACTCATACAGAATTAGGTGGTATACATACGGGTGGTATAGAATATTTAAAAATGCTTGCCATTTCTAGAATATACCTTGATAATATAAATAATATCCAAGTTTCTTGGGTTACTCAAGGTGGCAAAATGGCTCAAATTGCACTTAGCTTTGGTGGAAACGACTTCGGTAGTACAATGCTTGAAGAGAATGTTGTCCGCGCTGCTGGAGCTAGTAACAAAGTTCCTTTGCAGGATATTGTCTATTATATTAAAGATGCTGGCTATACCCCAGCGCAAAGATCAACTCAATATGAACTACTAAAGACCTATTAGGGATGGAAGCTAAATGAAAATAGTAAATTTATACAATAAGATGCGACCAGAACTTGTAAAAGTTGAAAATCAGTTGCAATTAGAGGTTGATTCTGATCATCTACTATTAAAGCAAACGGCTCAACATTTACTAGAAGCTGGTGGTAAAAGAATTAGACCTATATTTGTTCTATTAGCTGGTAGATTTGGAGAATATAATTTTGACAAGCTAAGTAAAGTAGCCATTGCACTAGAATTAATTCATATGGCATCACTAGTACATGATGATGTAATTGATAATGCTAGTACACGCCGTGGATATCCTACTGTCAAAGCAGAATGGGACAATCTAACTGCTATGTATACGGGAGATTATATTCTTGCAAGGTCGTTACTTTTAATTACCCAACTCGACTCAGCCGAAATGCAAAAAATTCTATCTAGAGCTATGGTAGAAATGTGCGAAGGAGAAATAGAGCAAATTCGTGATTTTTTCAATATTGATCAAGATTTACCTAATTATCTAAAAAGAATTAAAAGAAAAACAGCATTGTTGATTTCTGTTAGCTGTCATTTAGGTGCCATTGCTTCTAAGTTAGATAATAAACAAGCTAACTTATTAAAGATGTTTGGTTATCATGTGGGGATGGCATTCCAAATTACAGATGATATATTAGATTTTACTGCTACTAGCGAACAACTAGGCAAACCAGCTGGCAGTGATCTGAAGCAAGGGAATATTACACTACCAGTAATATATGCGTTACAACAAACCGAAAAACCAGAATTAGCTGCTAAACTTAAAGAATTAATTTTATCAAAAGATTTAAATAATCATGTCGATGTAGCAATTAAAATAGTAAAAGAAAGCGGCGGGTTGGATTATGCTCAGAAATTAAGTGATCAATATTTACTTAAGGCATTTCGAGCATTAGAGAAGCTTCCTGATATAACAGCTAAGAAACAATTTTATGAAATTGCTACTTTTATAGGTAAACGTGATTATTAATGCTATAAGTATTGCGAATATTGTTAGTTTTTGATAGGATATTTTTTGTCAATTACTAAACATTTAGATTTATAGGAGGAATTTATAGTGGAAAGAACATTTATTATGATTAAACCTGATGGAGTACAACGTGGGATGGTAGGAGAAATTGTTAACCGTTTTGAACGTAAAGGATTCAAAATCGTTGGAGCAAAATTCATGCAAGTATCACAAGAGCTAGCGGAAGCACATTATTCTCAACATAGTGAACGTCCATTTTTTGGAGAGTTAGTTAATTTTATTACTTCTAGCCCTGTTTTTGCAATGGTATTAGAAGGCGATAATATTATTGCTGCTGCTCGAGTAATGATGGGAGCAACAAATCCAGTAGAAGCTAGTCCTGGAACAATGCGTGGAGATTTAGCTGTTAGTATTGGAATGAATATGATTCATGGCTCAGACTCATCAGAGAGTGCAGACCGTGAAATTAATCTATGGTTTGATGCTAAGGAACTAACTAGCTATGATTTGGCGAATGGGAAATGGGTTTAATCAATACCATACATAATAAAATAAAAAACTACAAGTAATCTAAAATGTGCTTTACAAAGGGTACATTTTAATTGCTTGTAGTTTTTTATTGCCGAAGAAGGGTTATTTATAAAAACTAAAGATAATTATATATTTAAATGATATGAACTTTATATCAATCAGTGTATAATTAAGGAAGGCTTAAATAATATATGCATTGAATCGAGGATAGGATTATGCGTAAATGGTTATATATTATTTTTTTCACATTAGGCTTTACTTGTTTAATTATTTATGCCGTATATTTTTCAGGTGATGATGGAATATCAAATACATCTAATCAGCAAACAATTGAAGATTACAGTCATATTAATTTACAACCAGCAATATTTCTAGAAATTGCGGCTACACCTAATATAGAAATTATTTTAAATAATGAGCAAAAGGTAATTTCTTTTAATAGTAAAAACAAAGATAAGAATATATTATCTGATGAGCTTAATATCTTCTATCAACCTTTAGATATTGCATTATCTACGATTTATAATAAATATACTAATAATTATCATATGAATGAAGACCAAACTATTATATATCTTGAATTTGACTCGGCAGTAATAGATTATAATAACGATAATGAGGAACAGCTATTTATTCAATTACAAGAAACTATAAGAGAAGTATACGGTGATAAAGTATCAATCCAAAAAATTTCGAATGTAATTGTACAAGAAGAAAACCAGTATAATAGCAATGATAATATTTCAAATGAAAATAATACAAATGAAAATAATTCAAATGATAATACACCTAGCATGCCTATAGCACCTATAAGTCCTCTCGTACCTAAAATAGATCAAATATCAGAGATACCACATTTATTAGATATTCCAGAAGTACCAAAGGTAAATCAAATACCTAATGCTAAAACTGCCATTTCACCCAAGGGCATGTAACTATTATATTGTTTATACGGAAAGGAAGAGTATGAAATTATGAAATACGTATCTATAGATACTGTAGAGCCAGGTAATATATTGGCGCGTAGTATTTATGCAAATGATGGCAGAACCTTGCTAAATAACGGAGTTCAACTTACAGTTGGTATGATTAATCAACTTAGACGAGTTGGAGCGCAGATGATTTATATAGAGAATAAATATACTGATGATATTATAATAGAAGATGTAGTATCAGAGGAAACAAGAAGAAAAGCTATGATGAATTTAGCTACTGCTGTAGATTGTATACAGGGTGGTAAAGAAATAAATGTAAAAGGAATTAATAATACTGTTAATGCAATAATTGACGAAATATTAACTAATAAGGATGTATTGATACATTTATCTGATATTCGTACTGAGGATAATAATTTATTTATTCATTCGCTTAATGTGTGCATTATTTCAACTTTGATTGGGGCAAAGTTTGGTTTGAGTAATAACCAATTAAAAGAACTCGCGGTTGGGGCTATTCTACATGATGTAGGAAAAGTAGTGAAAGATGATTCTGCTGCTAATGCGAAAGATGGTACAGATAATCATACTTGGAAAGGATTTAATTTACTTAGGAAACGTCATGATATAAGTATTGTTACGGCGCATATACCTTTGCAACATCATGAAAATTTAGATGGAACTGGATTCCCTCGTGGTATAGATCATTCAGAAATACAATTACTAGCAAAAATTGTGGCAGTAGCAAACTATTATGATAATCTGATATCTAATATCAATAATAATCGACAATTATTACCTCATGAAGCTTGTGAGATGGTAATGGGTTTGACTAATACAAGATTTGATCACACAGTAGTTATTAAGTTTCTAGAGAGCGTAGCATTATTTCCAACTGGTACATCAGTGTTATTAACAAATGGTGATGTAGGATTAGTGGTTGAACAGCATAATGGATTACCAGCTAGACCAATTATAAGAGTTATACGTAGAACAGATCAAGAAAACGAACCAGAAATTGTTGAAATTGATCTTGCCAAGGAAACAACTATATTCATAAAGAAAGTTTTATAAATTATTGATATAGGGAAAAGGGGACTATGAATAATGGATGATTTTAAAGACTTTATTGCTAAAGTATATAAAAAATCAGGTTTAGATCTTGCACAATATAAAGAACCGCAAATGAAAAGAAGATTAACTTCTTTGTATGTAAAGCACGGTTATCACAATTTCAATGAGTTTTTCGATGCTATCGATAAGGATCGAAAAATGTTTGATGAATTTTTGGACAGAATGACTATTAATGTTTCAGAATTCTTCAGGAATGCAAATAGATGGCAAATTCTACAAGATAAGATTTTCCCTAAATTACTTAAAGAAAATAGCCAATTAAAGGTTTGGAGCGCTGCCTGTTCAACAGGAGAAGAACCTTATACATTGGCAATAATTTTGTCAGAAATGATGCCCTCTGCAAGAATTAACGTGTTAGCTACTGATATTGATGAGAGTGCTATTAATAAAGCTAAGGAGGGAATTTACGCTAAGCGATCGTTACAAGAAGTGCCTCCTAAATTAGTTGGTAAGTATTTTACTGAAACAGCAAAAGGATATAGCATAAGTGAAGATATTAAAAAGCGAGTAACATTTAAAAAACATAATCTATTAGCAGATCGCTTTGAATCAAATTTCGATTTAATTGTTTGCAGAAATGTTATGATATATTTTACAGATGAAGCAAAGCACGAATTATATACAAATTTCAGTAAGTCATTGCGACCAGGTGGAGTTTTATTTGTCGGTAGTACTGAGCAAATATTTAATCCTAATGCATATAGTTTTAAAGCATTAGATACATTTTTTTATGAAAAACAATAGTAATAGGAGGATTTGATGGGTAATTACTTGGAATATTTACGAAAAATCCCTATTTTTTCTGAATTAAATGAATTTCAATTGAGCGCTCTTAGTGAGCTAGTAATAGTTCGTAAATACAAAAAGAAACAAATAATTTTTGTTGAAGACGAACCAGGTGAAGCAATTCATATTGTAATGGATGGAAAAGTTAAATTAACTAAAAGTTCACCAGATGGCAGGGAAATAATTTTAAGCATTAGACAATCTGGAGAGATTTTTGCTGAAGTTGTTTTATTTGATGGAGGTTCCTATCCGGCAACTGCCGAAGCAATAGAAGATGCCAAAATTGGATTACTGCGTAATAATGATGTTGAACAGCTTATTACTAATAATTCTACTATTTCAATTTCTATTATTAAAACATTAAGCAAAAGATTAAGAATATCACAACAGAAGGTACATGATTTAGCTTTAAAAGACACTCAAGGTAGTATGGTTAGCACTTTAAAAAGATTAGCAAAGGAACATGGTGTGCCCTCAGAAAATGGTATTATGATTGATTTAAATTTGACACATCAAGAACTTGCAAATTTTATTGGTACATCAAGAGAAAGCGCTAATCGATTAATTAGTGATTTAAAAAAAGATAATATTGTTAGTGTTGATAAAGGAAAAATAACAATTATTGATATAAAAAGACTTGAACAATGGGAATAATAATACATATAATCAAGCCATAATCTAAACACATGAGGAAAGCACATATATAAACTTATATATGTGTTTTTAGATATTATCGTATATTAGTACGAAGTTTAGCTTATAAAGGAGAAAAATTATGCAAACGAATGATTTATTAATTAGTCTTACTGAAAAATCTGGTGTATCAGGATATGAACAAACCATACAAGCACAAATAGCTGAGATATTTAGACAATTTACAAATGATGTAAAAGTTGATACTTTAGGAAACGTAATTGCAAAGATTTCTGGAATTGGTGACCAATGTAGGCCATCAATTATGGTTACAGCACATGCTGATGAAATAGGATTTATGGTCAGTAAAATTGAAAAGGGAGGTTTCCTAAGAGTATTGCCAATCGGAGGAGTTGATCCTAGAACAGTATTGGCTCAAGAAGTAATTGTGCATGGGAGAGAAGATTTGTTAGGAATATTTGGTGCGAAGCCTCCTCACTTATTACAAGCAGAAGATTTTAATAAAGCAATACCCTTAGATGAATTATTTATTGATTTAGGTATGGATGAGCAAAGAATAAGAGAGTTAGTTCATATTGGAGATATTGTAACTATAAGAAGAAAAACTATACCATTACTTAATAATCATATGGCAGCTAAAGCTATGGATGATCGTAGCGGAATTGTATTGATGATTGAAATGATGAAACAATTAAAAAGACTTCATATCAATGCTGATATATATGTAGTAGCAACAGTTCAAGAAGAAATTGGTGTAAGAGGTGCAATAACAAGTTCTTATAGTATTTTACCTGATATCGGGATAGCTATAGATGTTACTCATGGAGATATGCCTGGTGTTGCTTCAGATTTGGTTTTTGAATTAGGTAAAGGTCCCGTTATAGGATATGGACCTAATATTCACTCAAATATATATGATTTATTAGTTAAAACTGCAAAAGATGAAAATATCCCGTATCAAATTGAAATATCTCAAGGTCCAACCGGAACGGATGCACGCGCAATTCAGGTTACCCAGGCCGGCATAGCAACTGGATTATTATCGATACCGCTGCGATATATGCACACATCAGTAGAAACGCTGAATACAAAGGATATAAAACATGGTGCAAAATTACTAGCACTATTTATTGAACGGGTTGACAAACAATTTGTGGAGGAATTAGTATGCTACTAAAAAGGCTAACCGAAGCTAATGGGGTATCTGGTAATGAAAGTGAAATACGCAAAATTATTATCGATGAAATAACTCCGTATGTTGATAATATAAAAATTGATGTAATCGGCAATATAATTGCAAGCAAAAATTCTCATTTATCCGGGGCAAAGCTTATGATAGCAGCTCATATGGATGAAGTAGGACTTATGATAGTTAGTATTGAGAATAATGGGTTACTAAAATTTAGAGCAGTTGGTGGAATAGATAATCGAGTATTAGTATCAAAGCATGTTGTCATAGGTGAAAACAAAATAAATGGTATCATAGGAGCTAAAGCAATTCACTTACAAAAACGTAATGAACGCACTATTCCTCTCGCTATGGAACAACTATATATAGATATCGGTGCAAAAACTAAAGAAGAAGCAGAAAAGAATATTAAAATAGGAGATTATGTAGCGTTTGTATCCGAATATCTAGAGATGGGTGACGATTATGCTAAAGGCAAGGCATTTGATGATCGAGTTGGATGTGCAGTATTAATAGAAATTCTTAAACATCAATTCGATATGCCTATTTATGCTGTTTTTACTGTACAAGAAGAGATTGGTCTACGTGGCGCTACCGTTGCCGCATATACTGTAAATCCAGATCTAGCTTTAATAATAGAAGGTACTACAGCATCAGATGTAATTGGTACAGATTCTAAATATTATGTTACACAGTTAGGTAAAGGGCCTGCAATTTCAATCATGGATAGAGGCATGATTGCGAACCCTATTTTTAATAAATATATAACTAATATTGCTAATAATTATAATATTCCACTTCAAATAAGAGAGGGAGCAACAGGTGGGAATGATGCAGGAAAGATTCATTTACATAAAGAAGGAATTATAACTGGCGTTATTTCAATTCCTGTAAGATATATACATTCAACGAATAGTGTTATTAATTTAAAAGACTATCAAAACTTAATTGTGTTGACTAAGCTATTTGTAGAGGAAGTATCTAAAACGAAAGGATTGAAAATATAATGAAAAATATTATAAAAAAATTTGTTGAAGCATACGCACCTCCTGGAAATGAACATCAGTTACGCGAGATGATAATACAAGAAATTACAGAGTATGTAGATGAACTTAGGGTTGATGTGCTTGGAAACATTATCGCTGTTAAGAAAGGTAGCGGTAAAGGTAAACGTATAATGTTCGCTAGCCACATGGATGAAATAGGTTTGATGGTAACACATATAGATAAAAATGGATTTTTACGTTTTTCACCAATGGGTGGAATTAAAGTTCATAATTTGGTTGGCGAACGTATACATTTTGCAAACGGGACTAAGGGTGTAATTAATTCTGAAGAATTGAAAAGCTGGAAAGATGTAGATATTTATAAATTATTTATTGATATTGGAGTTACATCTAAAGATGAAGCAGAAAAGCTAGTAAATGTAGGTGATTCATGTGGAATACTAAGAGATATTTTGGATTTAGGTAATAGAATAGTGGCAAAATCACTAGATGATCGTATTGGTTGTGCTATACTAGTTGAAATGATCCATAAGATACATCATATAAAAATGAATAATGATATATATTTTACTTTTACAGTTCAAGAAGAAGTAGGGCTTCGTGGTGCGAAGACAGCCGCATATTCCATTTCACCAGATTTAGGTATTGCGGTAGATGTAACTATTGCCGGAGATACTCCGGAACCGCCAAAGGTTGACATTCATTTAGGTAAAGGACCAGCAATTAAATTAAAAGATGTAAGTATGATAACTAACCCAACAGTAAAAAAACTGATGATTGAAACTGCAATAAAATATCAAATACCATATCAGCTTGAAGTATTACCGTATGGCGGAACTGATGCAGGAGCTATACATTTAACTAAAGATGGGATTCTGTCCGGTTGCATATCAATTCCATGTCGATACGTACATAGCCCATCGGAAATGATAGATTTACAAGATGCTATGCATGCTGTACAATTAGGCATAAAAATTGCCGAAGAATTTTAGGATTTTAAATGGAGGTTATTATGGGGATTCGATATTTATCTTCTGGTGAATCACACGGACCGGAATTAACAGCAATTATTGAGGGATTTCCCTCAAATGTCGAGATGAATCTTGAAAAGATAAATTATCAATTAGCACGAAGACAAAAAGGACATGGTCGTGGCGGAAGAATGCTAATCGAAAAAGATCAAGCGCAGGTTGTAGCGGGGATTCGTTTCGCAAAGACTACTGGTGCACCAATTTGTATTAAAGTAACTAATGATGATTGGGTTAATTGGGAGAAAAAGATGGCCCACTTTGATATTAATAATGATCAAATTTCGCCTGTTTCGAAGCCTAGACCTGGTCATGCAGACTTGTCTGGAGGAATTAAATATCAACAAAGAGATTTAAGAAATATTTTGGAGCGTGCTTCTGCGAGAGAGACTACCATTCGTGTTGCAACAGGAGCCGTATGTCGTCAATTACTTGAGATTTTTGGAATTGAAATTTATAGTCATGTTTTACAAATTGGCGAAATTAGTGTTGAGAAACCAATCCGTCCTTTTGATATAGACACACCTGATAAATGGGCAGATGTTGTCGAAGAATCACCAGTACGTTGTTATGATAGTGATACTGCGATGAAAATGATGAATGAAATTGATACTATAAAGAAACAAGGAGACTCTGTAGGTGGAATTGTTGAAATAATTGTGACAGGTATGCCTATTGGAATCGGAAGTTACGCCCATTGGGAACGGAAGTTAGACAGTAGATTGGCAGCAATAGTTATGAGTGTACAAGCAATGAAAGGCGTTGAATTCGGTATTGGTTTTCAAGCAGGATACAAACCTGGATCACTAGTGCATGATGAAATATATTATACTAAAGGTGACGGATTTTATAGGAATACAAATAATGCAGGTGGTATAGAAGGCGGAATAAGTAATGGAGAGCCTATTATTATAAGAGCTGCTATGAAGCCAATTCCAACACTATATAAGCCGTTACAAAGTGTTGATATAGAAACGAAACAAGCATTTGCTGCAAGTATAGAACGTTCTGATGCGTGTGCTGTTCCTGCTGCAGCTGTTGTCATAGAAAACGCAATTGCAATAGAGTTAGCAAATGCTATGGTTGAGAAGTTTTCTGGAGATTCCATTGAAGAAATGACTCGAAATTGGAATTCATATAATGATCTAGTACAGAATTATTAGTTAGGATGATTGAATTTGGAAATATTTAATACAATCAAATTGGAAACTACTTCGAACACGTATAATATTATAATTGGTGAAGATCTATTGGCTAATATTATGCAATTTAATATCATCCAGACACTTAATCCAACAAAAATATTAATAATTACTGATGATACGGTTCAAAAGTTATTTGCTGATAAAGTAAAAGCTAACTTACTAGATTTTTATAATAATGTATATGTTTACTCAGTTAAAAGTGGAGAATTATCAAAGTCTCTATATGATTATGAGCAAATAATAGGTTATATGCTGAACAATAACTTTGATCGTAAATCTCTTATAATTACTCTTGGCGGGGGAGTAGTTGGAGATTTAGGCGGTTTCGTAGCGGCAACTTATATGCGGGGTATCCCATTTATTCAGATGCCAACAACAATTTTAGCCCATGATAGTAGCGTTGGTGGTAAGGTAGCGATTAATCATAAACTTGGGAAAAATACAATTGGTGCATTTTATCAGCCACAAGCTGTTATATATGATGTTTCAACAATAAAAACATTACCAGATATAGAAATTAAAAGTGGTATTGCTGAAGTAGTAAAGCACGGGCATATTTATGCATCAGAGCTAATTTCTTGGTTAGTGCAAAACTGTCATATGATTCAAGAGTTAGATAATAAGACAATAGCAGAAATGTTATATATATCTTGTAAGGTAAAATCAGAAATTGTTGCCATTGATGAAAGAGAAAAAGGAATTAGGGCGTTTTTGAATTTTGGTCATACAATTGCTCATGGGATAGAAAGTTCTATTGGTTATGGAAATATTACTCATGGATTAGCTGTTGCTATCGGAATGGTATCAGCTGCAATATTAGGTTATCAAAAAGGAATAACGCCACAGGCAGTCATGGAACATATTATATCAATTAATAAACTATTAAATTTACCAGTTCATATACCTGAATGTCTAGAATATCAAAAAATTATTGATTATATTATGCATGACAAAAAAAATATTGGTGGTAGTTTAACGTTTGTGTTATTAAAAGATATTGGTTCACCAGTTATTGTTAACAATATATCAAAATCCGAAGTATTATTCGCACTAGAAACTCAACGAGCTATTAGCTAGTTTTTTATTTGTATATGAGTATAATTTTTTAAGTATAGGTTTTAAATAGAGTGAGTAGAGTTAAAGTGTCTCTAATAGAGGCGCTTTTTTAAAATTAGAAATGATATTGATAATTTACATTCGTATGTGTACAATTATTGAAACATTTCATAATAATCAGACGGAAAATATGTTGGTAAAGGAGTATTATTTTGATTGACTTAATATCAAAAAAACAAGTAAGTATTATAGGAGTTGGGCTTATTGGTGGTTCAATTGCCTTATCTATTAAAGACGAATTTCCTGAATATGATATAGTTGGTATAGATACCGAACTTCAATTTATTCATGAAGCTTTATCATTAGGTGTTATTGATTGGGGGACTATTGATTTAGCACAAGGTATAGAAAATGCTGATTTTATAATAATAGCAACCCCAGTAAAAGCAACTGAAAATATTATAAAGCAACTGAAAAATATAAAAATTAAAGAAAGTTGCATTATTACAGATGTAGGTAGTACAAAACATAATATTTACGAAATGGCAAATTGCTTCCGCGATAAAGGTATCTCGTTTATAGGTGGTCATCCTATGGCTGGATCGGAACGTTCAGGAGTTAAAGCTGCTAATCGTAGATTATTTGAGAATGCTTATTATGTATTAACACCTAGTGAGTGGACAAAAGAAGCCGATATTCAGTTATTAATAAGACTGTTAGAATCTACTAAAGCAGAAATTATTACTATGTCATCAACAACACATGATCAAGTAGTTGGTGCTATTAGCCATCTACCACATATAGTTGCTTCTGCTTTAGTAAATTTAATTAGAGAGAAAAAGAACAACCCATATTACACTGCATTAGCTGCTGGAGGCTTTCGTGATATTACAAGAATTGCTTCTTCGAGCGTAGATATGTGGCGAGATATTGTTATTAGTAATAAAGATTCAATGTTACAAATAATTACTGATTTGGAACGACATATTTCTGATATAAAAAAGGCCATAGAAATTAACGATATAGAGCAAATAGAATCATTTTTTACTACAGCTAAAAACTTTCGCGATGATTTACCTATTAGACAACAAAGTTTAATACATCAAGCATATCAAATTAATGTTGATGTATCTGACCATCCTGGAGCAATCGGAAATATTGCTAGCGTGTTAGGGAGAAGTAGCATTAATATTCGTAATATTTATATCAACCATAATCGAGAACATGGCGAGGGTGCTATGCGGTTGACGTTTATTACTAAAGAGTTTCAAAAGCAAGCTTATGAGGTGCTAACAACAGCAGGTTATAATGTTCAAATTGAAGAGTAAATTTTTGTAAATATAGAAAAGGTTGGGATCATATTGTCCATTAGTGATAATACTTGTACATTTTTGCCTATTAAGAAACTTGATGGGGAATGCCAGGTCGCTGGTGACAAATCTATTTCCCATCGTGCTATCATCTTTGGCAGTATTTCAAAAGGAATTACAGAAATATCTAACTTTTTACCCGGTTTAGATTGTCTTAGCACAATTGATTGTTTTAGAAAAATGGGAGTATCAATAGAAGTAAATAATGAAACTAATGTAAAAATCTACGGTGTTAGCCTTAATGGACTTAAAGAACCAAGCGATATTCTGAATGTAGGTAATTCTGGTACAACCATCCGTTTATTAACTGGGTTATTAAGTGGTACTAGTTTTTATTCTGTGATGACAGGCGATGCTTCAATTCGTAAGCGACCAATGAACCGTGTTACCAATCCACTTACACAAATGGGTGCGAAAATATATGGTAGAGATAACAATAATTTAGCACCAGTTACCATTCTTGGCTCTAAGCTTAATCCAATTAGCTATCAATCTCCAGTCGCAAGTGCTCAAATAAAATCCAGTATATTATTAGCTGGATTATGGGCTGATGGTAAAACTACAGTTATTGAACCTGCCAAATCGCGCGACCATACTGAGCGAATGTTTCTTAGTTTTGGCGGTGAGCTTATTAATGGGGATAAATCTACTACAATTACTGGCGATATACCGAAATTAGTAGGTCAAAAAATTGAAATTCCTGGTGATGTATCATCAGCAGCTTTTTTAATGGTAGCAGCTAGTATTGTACCAAACAGCGAAATTTGTATAAAAAATGTAGGTATAAATCCAACAAGATCAGGTATAATTGATGCTTTAATCGCGATGGGGGCTAATATACAACTTAGCAACCAGCGTTACTTTGGACAAGAGCCGGTAGCAGATATTATCGTTAAGTATAGTCAATTACAAGGGACTGTTATTGAAGGAGATATCATTCCAAGATTAATTGATGAAATTCCTGTTTTATTAATTGCTGCAGCAGTAGCTAATGGTAAAACAATTATAAAAGATGCAAAAGAATTAAGAGTAAAAGAAACAGATCGTATTCAAGTAATGTACGAGCAACTTATGAGTTTAGGTGTAATTTCAACACCAAAAGATGATGGTATCGAAATTGACGGCAATCAAATATTTGATGGAGGAATAATTGATACGAATCACGATCATCGTATTGGTATGGCTTTTGCAGTTGTGGCGTGCATTGCCAAAGCCAAAATTAAAATACTAAATTATGATGCAGTTAAAGTTTCCTTTCCGAATTTTACTGAAGTAATGACATTACTAGGCGCTAAAAAAGAGTAGGTGGAAAAATTATGTGTGGGAATGTATGCAATAATGAACATTTAGGTGTAGCTAAGATAATTGATGAGTATAAAAATATTGATGGTTCATTAATTATAGTGCTACAAAAAACTCAAGAACTAGTAGGATATTTACCTAAAATAATAATAAAACAAATAGCAACTGGCTTAAATATTTCTGAAGCAGAGGTATATGGAGTTGCATCTTTTTATTCACAGTTTCATCTTACACCTCGAGGTAAAAATATCATTCAGGTATGTACGGGTACTGCATGTCATGTTAATGGTAGTGCTGAAATATTGAAAGAATTAGAGGAAATATTGCAAATACGCACTGGTGAAACAACCGATGATTTGAATTTTACATTGGAAACAGTTGCCTGCGTAGGTTCCTGCGTTGTTGCGCCTGTAATTACTATAAATAATCAAACGTATGGAAAAATTACAGCAAAAGATATAGCTAGTATAATAAAATCTATTCATAATAATTAAGATCATATTTTAAATAGTTTATAACAAGAAGGTGAGATTATTTGAATAGTATTTTAAGACGAATTTTAATATGTGGTGGTTCTGGTTGTATTGCATCTAATTCTGAAAATTTGCATAAAACTTTTATTGATTCACTAATTAAAAATGGGATTGCAGATAATTATCAAGTTGTTTTAACTGGATGCCATGGATTTTGTGAGCAAGGGCCTATAGCTATAATTGAGCAAGACGATACATGCTATTGCCGTGTAACCGTGGATGATGTTAAAGAAATAGTAGTGTCACACCTGATTGCTGGACAAGTTGTTGAGAGATTACTATATATAAATCCTATTGATAACCGTCGAATTCAGAAATATCAAGAAATAAATTATTATAGGAAACAAAAAAAATTAACATTATCACTTTGTGGTAAGATTGATCCACAAAACATTGAAGAATATATTCAAAACAATGGTTATCAAGTATTTGCTAGTTGTTTTAACTCGACCCCAGAAGATATTATACAACAAATAAAAATATCGAAACTTCGTGGCAGAGGTGGGGGTGGGTTTCCGACTGGACGAAAGTGGGAAAGCACAAGGGAAGCAACTGATAATCCTAAGTATATTATATGTAATGCTGATGAAGGAGATCCAGGTGCTTTTATGGATCGTAGTATAATTGAAGGGAATCCACATTCAATAATTGAAGGGATGCTAATTGCTGGATATGCAATAGGATCGAATATTGGCTATATTTATGTTCGCGCTGAATATCCATTAGCAATTCAACGGTTACAAATTGCCATTAAGCAAGCAAAAGAATATGGTTATTTAGGTTCCAACATTTTAGGTAAAGATTTTTCTTTTAATATATATATTAAAGAAGGTGCAGGTGCTTTTGTTTGTGGCGAATCATCTGCATTGATGTATTCAATTGAAGGAAAACGTGGTATGCCTAGGTTTAGACCACCGAATTCGACATTAAAGGGCTTGTGGGATAAGCCTTCTTGTTTAAACAATGTCGAGACATTTGCTAACATCCCAATTATTATCCAAATGAGCGGAATAGAATATTCCCAAATTGGTACTGATAATTCTACAGGAACTAAGGTTTTATCATTAACTGGAAAAATAAATAATACTGGCTTGGTAGAAGTACCAATGGGAATTAGTTTGCGAGAAATAATATACGATATTGGTGGCGGAATTAGAGATAGCAAACAATTTAAAGCTGTCCAAATAGGTGGCCCATCTGGGGGATGTATTCCAGAATCAATGTTAGATATTAAGATAGACTATGATTCATTGATAGAGGCAGGGGCAATGATGGGTTCGGGTGGTATTGTCATTCTTGATGATTCAACATGTATGGTTGATTTGGCTAAGTTTTTTATTGATTTTAACTATAATGAGTCTTGTGGAAAGTGTACTCCTTGTCGTGAAGGAACATTTAGAATGCTAGAAATACTAGAATCTATTACTAATGGTACAGGCTCAATTGAGGACTTAAATCATTTAGAAACACTAGCTAAGAATATATCGTTAACATCACTTTGCAGTTTAGGTAAATCTGCGCCTAATCCAGTACTTAGCACATTACAATATTTTGGGCAAGAGTATCTTGCACATATTATTGACAAAAACTGTCCAAGTGGAGTATGTAAAAATTTAATTACATATACCATAGACAATGATAAATGTATAAAATGCTC
>Ga0265293_10003946_pt1 | contig 26851 bp, 34 predicted proteins | sample Munlanlewell138R_FD_192505 | JGI IMG/M metagenome (GOLD analysis project Ga0265293, IMG submission 192505) | Leachate microbial communities from a municipal landfill in Southern Ontario, Canada - Leachate well 138R | ecosystem: Engineered > Solid waste > Landfill > Unclassified | place: Canada...
GAAGCAGTGCGGATTTCCCTGAATCGCTCTGACCAATGATGGCATTCAGCCCAGGAGCAAATTCCAATTCTGAGTGTTTATGCGATTGAAAATTCTTCAATGTCAGTTTTTCAATCACTTCATCCCCAACTCCCTCGCCTTTATCCGAACAATAAATTTACCTTCAGCACTAATTATCATTTTCACTGCCTCCTAATCGCTAAATAAATCAAATGGAGTGGAATAGTTATTATCAAAGCAGGGAAGAAAAACAAAATACAGATAACGTGCAAAACCCAAAACATTTTATTTCACCCCTTTCTATTGACATCTGAAAGGTCGAATTGGAGTAACCTGCTCCTTCTTTCAAAAGAAGAAACCGCGTTTCTGTTTTATTTCTTTTTTTTCAATTTGTATTTTTTGCTTCGCTTCCTTGCCCATTTCCTTTAATGCTCCCTTTGTGCGGTGGTAGGCAATGTTCACATAATCGGGGTCTTTCTCAATGCCGAGATACCTGAACCCTTCCTGTAACGCCCCGACAAGGGTTGACCCACTTCCGCAGAAGGGATCTAAAACAACGCCGTCCGGTGGAGTCACAAGCCTACAAAGGTATCGCATGAGGGCAAGGGGCTTCACTGTGGGATGGTTGTTCCCTTCCCCACGCTCACTCTTGCTCGCCTTGGCACAGTAGAAGAAGCGGGATGCGGAACCAGAGTCGCCGTACCCCATGTCAGCCATCGGTGGTTTATTTATATCGCTATGACAATTCTTGCCGCCGCTACGATGGCATATCGCAACGCCAGCCTTAACGTTAGGGAACCCACTCACCACCTCGTCACTGCCATCGTGGATGAGGTTGGCGGGGAAACGGCCTTGTGGATTTCCGTAAACCGGATTGTCATAATGGATTCTAATAGGTACAGGGCCATGACTACCACCACTGCCATTAGGATAGGAATAAGGCTTATCACCATTCAGGGGAACCCTACACGCGTCAATGTTGATTCCACCCGTGCCCCATTTCAGGACGTTGTTCGCAACCGTGCCGTCTATGGGCTTACGTGCCACGATGACAGGCTCCCATGCGGGCTTGAGTGCTGTGCCGTAACCTTCCCATGCAGAAGTGCCTTTGGTGTCCATAATGATTGTGTGTTTCTCAAATTCCGTCCCAGTCCCTGCACTTGTATAACTTGCTCCTATTCCTTGTTTGCCCTTTACTTTTCGCGCTGTCCCAAAGACTTCTCTTGCTCCCACTACCTCACGTTTAGCACCTGTAATCTTATCAACCGCCTTGCCTATGTTCAACGACTTCGGGAATCCTGACCCGTACACCCACATCACGGTATCCCTTATCTCCCAACCTGCATCTTCTATGGCAACCGCAAGACGGTGGAATGTCCTTGTGCCACCGAAGGCAAGCAGGTGGCACCCCGGCTTCGCTATCCGTAACGCTTCCTGCCAAAAGACAACGCCCGGAATACCGTGGTCCCAATCCTTACCCATGAAGGAAAGTCCATATGGCGGGTCTGTAACGATGGAGTCAATGGTGTTATCCTCTAACCCCTGCATCGCATGGAGGCAGTCATCGTTGATGATGGTGTTGTAGTCCATCACAGCACCATCCCCTCTATTCATATAACCATCTCCTTCTTCTCCAACAATTTGAAGAATGCTTCGGCATCCATTATTACCACAGCCTCTTTTCTGCTACTTTTACAAAAAAGGAGCCAATCCGTACCGGGAATAATATTTTGTTTTGCCTGTTCAATCCAAGAATGGACTGCCCATGATTCCTGCCGTTTGCATTCAACTGAAAATGGGAAGTGATCCAGAACTGCTTTTTCCAACCGGACATCAACCCCAGATTGCCCCATCGGGCGAGACTCAATAGGGCAATCCTTGCCATGCGGGAACCCGGTTACTTCACTGATTTTGGAACAAACCCACTGTTGAAATGCGCGCCCTTTCGCTTTGGCAGAACTGGTGCTTATCCGATTCTTTTTCCTCTTCGTTCCGTCTTGAATTTCTCCTCTATCTCCTGCCATAACTCAATAACCTCCTCGCGCAATTCATCAACCCGGTCATCCTGTTCGATAATGGCAATTGCTTTATCAATTGACTTGTCCAATTTTTCTTCACCCAAAACGTAGACCTTCTCGTCCTTACTGGTCTTTACAAACTGTAGATTTGCTCGAATGTCATCAATCCCATAGTCAAAAATAATGTAGACAGGGGCAGTTCGATAGGGTTCCCAAACGGAAGATTTATACACTTCAACTTCTGTTTCCACCCCGTAAATACGGTCAACATCTTTACCGGCTATCTTCCGCGTTTTCTTTAATTTTCTGGGATTGCCACACCGCAAACGAAGGGAAGCATAGAATCCAATTGCTTCCCCTCCGGGTGATTTGAATTTCTGACCATACGGCCCAGCATCAAGATTCTGGCGCACTTGATTTGAGCAAGCGAGCAGAAATCCTTTTTCCGTAATGATGCGACATGTCTTCCTCAATTCTTCACTGAATTCTTTAGCCCGCCTCATGCCATACTGGTCTTTGTCATTCATCTCCCACTCAGTAGATAGTGCGGCGAGGGAGTCAGCAAAGATGCCGTGCACTACCCCCTCACCTTCTGGTTGCCACTTGCGTATAGGTGCAAAAACCTCCGGCACGGTGGAGGGCATTGAATAATCAATTTCATTCACATCCATATCAAATAACTGAGCAAACTGCTTATTCAACCGGGCTTCGGGGTCTTTGAACATGACTTGACCGCCTTGCCGTTGCACTGCTCCCGCCAATTCACAAAGCATAACAGTCTTACCACAACCCGCCGGCCCGAATATTTCAACGAGTATCCCACCAGGCACACCCCCACCCCTTACCCGACCTCCTGAAATAGCGAGGTCGAGTAGGGTTGAGCCAGTGGAGACAATCCGTGAAGTATCTCCATTATGCGGAGGCTTATCTCCTTTTGCTTTTGCGTTCAATAGGCGTTCCTTTATCTGGTCACTTATACTACTGGTCTTTCTTTCCACCAGAAGCCTCCTCCTTCGCATGGGCATGCATTGCCATCACAACCGAATCAATCAGTTCTGGGGAAAGTCTCTTCGCCAATTTTCTACGTGTTTCACTTACATACTCAGCCCAGGAAATCTTTTTCGTTTTCTTCAAGGTCAAAGGTTCATAAAACCAGTCAAAAAATAATTTTTCTGCGATGTCCTGTATCATCTTATCAGGCGACGGGCATTCTTTAATAACTCCATCAATCTGCCGCGTCAATACATCTGCTCTCGATGCGCCCAGATATACGGCACAGAGGGACAAAGCATCTGCTTTTTCTCGAGTCACCCATGTGGCAATAAGCACTGTTTTTGCCATCGGCATCAAACCCCTTTCGCATCCATGCAAGCATCCCATTCATCGCAAATGTCACAATCTTTGGGGAAATTGTCGCAATCCTCTCCAAAAGTATGTCCATACGGACACTTATCTTTAGTGCCTGCCTGCTTTTTTGTAGGTTGGGGAGCCGCATTTTCTTTATCTGAGTTCTTTTCAATTTTTCGCTTTACTGCTCGCCTTGGCTTCGGTGCTTCCTCTTCTTCCTCTTCTTCCTCTTCTTCCTCTTCTTCTTCCTCTTCTTCCTCTTCTTCTATTGCTTTCTTGAATTTCTTATCTTCCCGTAAACTGCCTGCAGATTTTGCCCTCCTTACCGGAACATCGTCATCATCTTCATCTTCTTGAACAGCATCGTCCTCCCCTGCCTCTGCATCATCAAGTTCAAGAAAGGCCGTCTTCAGTTTGGCGTATGGCAGAATGGTGAGAACCTTGTCCAGGTCAGGAATCTCGGAAAGAATATCTTCCGAATATATAGAATCCCTCTCCTCAAAGTCAATCCGGGAAACTTCCCCAAACTTGTTCTTGCCTATGACCTGTTCGGAAAAACGAATGCGAAGGGTGTGCCCTTCTTCAAGGTCTGGGAACACTTCAAAATCAGGCTGTTCGTCAAGTTCATCGTTCAATTTATCCTGGAAGAGAAACTGGCTGATATCCCATATATGGGGCTTCTCTTCCAATTTCTTGTCCTTCAGCGGAATAACACAATACAGATTTCTCTTCGACGGCTTGAGCGCCCGAAGTTCCTCTTCATCTGCCCCATCCATTTTTCTGGTTGCCCGATATTCACAAATGGGACACGGCTGACCAATTGATGTTGGGCAGACGTAGGAATCATTATTTGGGCCGACGCTTCTGTGAACCTTATATGGGCGTTTGTACCAGAGTTCCCCGACCTGTGCTACCCCTGTCTCATCATTCCTATCTGGGTGCTTTGGGTCTGAAACAATGTATGGCATAAAATCCACAGATATTCTGCCTTCTGTAGGGGGCGAAAAAACATTTACCCCTTTGGGCAGATTCAGATACCCATACTGCGATGCCCTTGTTTTCATCTCCTGAACATTGCTTGAGACCTTACCCCTGAACACGCTTTTCTTCTTTGCCATTGACAACTTCCTCCTTTTTCTTCGATTTTATTTTTACCGGTACAAGATGCATCTCTTCTTCTATTGCTTTCAGCCAGGCGACCATTTGGATCTTGCTGAAAAGATATACAAGAAACGGCAAAACTAGAAGCAAAACTATTATTAAAATCGATGCTTTCAAATGCTCACCTCCTTCGATTGATGCGCACTTTTGCATTCGCTTCATCTTGCTTGATTTTTGCTTCCCACTCTTTATCAAGGTCGCGTGGGATTCGAGGGCCTGCAAAATACTGCGCGCCATGCAACCTTACCAAATTCTCAAGCGCATCTTTTCTGTCGCCCACTGCTTGCACAGCATAACGGGCCATGTCCTGCTCATACCTTGCATCAATCAATTCTTTGCTTATGGTCTGATACTGCTCTTGCAGAATTATGGCGGATTGAATGGCCGACTCAGTGACTTTGACGATGCCATACTGCTCCGGATTTGCCCGTACCGCAGAATCCAATTGTGCTTTTACAATCTCCAATTCTTCTTTTTTCAAATCTGCTTTTCTCTTCGTTTCTGAAGCAATTTGTGCATACTTCATCATCAAGCGAGGTTGTGCAAGCCACTCAACATCCAACCCACTTTCATCTATCGCCATATCTCTCTCATAATTCATTTCATCTACCCCCTTCTTATTATTATATTGATTGGCTGGGGTTCCATTTAGGGTCAGTCCCCGCAGACAACAGCGTAGCAGGCAAATGTTATTCCCGGCCATCCAGTATTGTACGTTGGCTCCAACATCATCTCCATCAATTTTGCTGCCCGCTCATTCTCCCCTCCCAACAGGACGCTATTGCAATATCCAAGAATGGCCCTTCTAACGCTTTCTGGGTCTTCCTGCTTCAATTCCTTCAAAATGCCAGCAATCAATTTCCACCCGGAGTTGTTAAGTAATGCTCTGCACAATTCAATAGTTTGCGATTGTCGCTCCGCTGAACGTTGAGCAACACCCAGTCTTTTATCCACTTCCACAGCCAGCACTTGTTCCAAAATCTGCAAAGCATTTCTGGGGTGTCCTTGACTATCCAAAATAATCTGTTCATACACTATCTTCTGCAAAGACTCCCCTTCGCTTTTTACAACCCTTCTCAATAATGCCATCATCTCAGAATCACCCAACAATGCAACCTGAAACTGAGCGCATCGACCTCTAATCGTTGCTATGAGTTTCTGTGGATCAGTTGTTGCAAGGATATAATATACATGCGATGGGGTATCTTCAAGTGCTTTTAGAAGGGCATTCTGCGCGTCGTTAGAAAGTTTGTGGCATTCGTCCAACAACCAAACTCGGCAAGCCCCTTCAATTGCTTTGTAGCCAGACACTCGCCTGATTTCCCGTATTGTGTCTATCCCTCTAAAATCAGCAGAATCCACTTCCCTGAAATCAGCCCCTTTGCAACCCAATTCATTGGCAATAATTCTGCCCAACGTGGTCTTGCCACACCCAGTAGGGCCATAAAGAAGGAAAGCATGCGGCTTATCTTCTTTCCGCAATACGGCTTTCAAAGAATTAACGATATCCTCATTACCTATAATGGCATCAAATTCTGCCGGGCGATATTTGTGGTACAAAGACATCAGAGTTCACTTCCAAAGATATACTGCTGCCCAGGGGCATCCCCCGCCACATTACTCCTTGCTGGAGTATTCATGGCAACGGCATCAAGCACATCCAAATCAAGGGTGACTATTGCATCCATACCCAGATTCTGCGGTTCAGATGGCAATAATATCTTAATGCTCTTTATCGGCACCCCTGTTGTTGCTATGAAATACCTTGTTGCCCGGGCAACGTGTTTGATTATCTCCATCTCCAAATCAGCCTTCGAGGTCATCAACTCGTTCACCGTCAAATTCTCCTTCAAGACCATCCTCCTCCTTTCTTTGGTATGTTTCTTTTTCGCTCCATGGGCCATCAACTGGACAGATATCTGCTTCAACATCCAACGGAACGATAATCCAGGGCCATGCTTTCCTTATATCCTCACATGCTACTCGACGAACAGTTTCAAATACATAATCCAATTCCGTTGGAGCAACATCCAAAACGATAGCATCGTGAATCTGGCCCACAGGGCGGGAATCCCAATTTTCTTCCCTAGCAATGCGGTCAATTTCAATGAAGGTCCAAAGCAAGCAATGAAACGCCGCCCCTTGAATGGGTGTATTAAGGCATTCGTTTTTCCTCATGGGCTCAATGCACCGAAAGCCGGTCAAGGTATCAATGTAACCATTCTTTTGGTATCGGCGCCACCATTTCTCCTTCCACTGTTGGTAGACCATAAACCGCCGACCCCAAAAATCTTTCTCAACCTCTTTGACGTGATTCTCAAATGCTTCATAAGAACTGATGCCGTTTGCTAACAAATGGTCTGATAATGTGCCAGAAGGCATAGTAATTCCCTGCCCATGTTTCCATCTTCCCTTTGGCAACCCTCCCCATCTACAGGCCATATTTTCCGCACAATTTGCATAGTAATCGCCATAAAACTGTGGAAACACAAACCCATTCTTTGCTGCATTACGGAGCACTTTATGTTCCGGAATTGATTTATCAATATCTGGCAAAAGAAAAATCTGCCCAGCCATATCCAGATGCATGTCAGAATGAGGGTCTTCAATATATTTCTGCATCGTGGGGTCTTTGTGGTAGCACTGGCTAATTCTGACCTCAATACCCGCATAATCTATCTCAAGCAACTGATGTCCTGGACGGGGATAAATTGCCTTACGGCAAAGCGCCATAGCCTCTTTATCCCGTTTTGGGATATTCTGAAAATTAGGACGATCTGATGAACTGCGAAAAGTGCGCACGGTGTGTAAATTGTAGAATGGATGAATCACTCCGTTTACCTGTTCTCTGACGAAAGCATCTAAATACGTGTCTCGTATTTTTCGCAATTTCCGCATCTGCACAATCAGACCAACCTCGGGGATATTCAACTGTGCAAGAGATTCTTCATCCACCGCCCCCTTACCGCTCGCAGTCAAACGAACAGGTTTTAATTTTTTGACATTGTAAAGGAAATGCGCCAATTGAAAATTAGAATCAATATTTGGGTTCTTTGCTACATGCGCCCAGTGCTTGTAAAATTTTGTTGCCTTGAATTCTTTCTCCAGCATGCTTATTTTCTTCGATAAACGATGCTTCATTCTTTCACAGTATTCCAAATCAATCCGCATACCTGCCTGCTCTGCATTGGCAAGGGCAAGTGTTCCTTTATGCAGTAATTCATACGCTTCTTTTGTTATGGCATTCATAGCAACAACCCCTTCTGCTTCACTGCTAGGCGATAAGTAAACAGGGAATCTAGTCCACAATATTTAAGCAACTTTTCCCGGCCGTTTCTGTCCTGCCATATATCACGTATCTTATTCATACTGTTGCTGTTTTTCGCATCTGCTCCTTTTAAGAACGGGGCGGTAAAATCATCATACCCAACCACCCCAAAATTTATATATGTCTGGAATTTCAACGAACAGACGCCCCGTCGATTGTCCAAAATATGAGCGGCAAGCATGGTATCCCATTCCCATCCGCGCACCTCCGTATCAAGAATATTCTGCGACCATTGATGCTCAAATTTCATATTATGTGCAATCTTAGGAATTTCTGGGTCAGACAACACCTGTTTCCATAATTCTTTAACTGCATCAGACGCCGATGCAATTGGAAACGCATACGCTCTATCATGTGAAAAACAAATGGATGCACAGATTATCTCATGCCCAGGAGCATGGGATTTCAGCCCTGTTGTCTCATAATCAAATGCAAACGGCGATTTGGTCCGGAGTAATTTATTCAATACCCGCTCCGCTTTTTCACCCTCAATAATGGAAATCTGGTCTTCTTCATTTTCAAATTCTGGCAGTGGGGTATCCGCATATCGCAGGGCCCATTCGAGGTCATGCCTCCAAATTGTTTCAATCTCATCAAATCCCTGCTGTCTCTCAACGTATGACGGATGCCATACTGGACAGAGCCAGGCATTGAGTGAGCGGTCTGGAATTGCAAAGCCACGCCATTTCCCAATGCCTCCCAAATCCTTTGTCCATATATTGCCAATGATTGATTCAACCGGCTTGCTTCCTACCAGCACAATGACATTGGGCTTATACTCAGCAATGACTGACAAAACCCTCTGTCGACAGCATTGAATCTCATTAGCCGTAGGCGTCCGATTATTGCCTGCCTTATCCACGGGGCGGCAGTTTATGGAATTGATGTTCAGGCAATCATCAAACAAATCCACACCTAATTGAGCATATTCCTTCTGGAGTCTCCGTCCTACTTTGCCTTGCCACTGCCGTCCTTTTTTATCTTCATCTTCCCCTGGGGCTTCCCCGATGTTAAGAATTCGTTTCTTAAAATTGCCAAACGGTTCCATTTTAGGAGAAAGAACAAATTGATACGCCCCACAAGATGCGCAAGAAGCAGGCTTGCCTGTTGGTAGGCGTTTTGAAGATGGGGTTTCTTTTATCGTGAAAAACCCGCTTTTCATTTATTCCCCTCCTTTTAACCAGATAACATGCTCCCAATTTTCTCCTGTGAATTTTATGGAACTCTCCCCTACAACACACGCCGTTGTCGCAGACAACATCTCCTTGAGAAAATCAGGATGAATGTAAAATGTGATAGGGGCATTGTTGTATCGAATGTTTGCCTCTTCTTCAAACCACCCATATTCTGATTGCCCCTTGACAATAATCTTTTTATCACGGATTGAAATTAACACTTCTGAGTCAAGGGCAAAATCTCTTTTGGCAAACACGCGAGCCCTATCAAGTATATCTGACAACCCTTTGGGTAATTCCAGCGTTTCTCCTTTCACGTCCATGATACCGCTTGCATCAACATCTGGGAAAACCCCCTCAAATATACGGCAAGAAAATACAGTTCCTTCTCTTGTTCTGAAATGGTTCCATCCGGTTCCTTCAGCAATCTCAATAATGGGGTATTTTGCCAATACCTGGGCAACTGATGCCGGTATTAAACACGAATCGGAACACGCCCCTTTTGTTTTAAATCTAGTGACCCTCAGATTATCAGTCGCCTCAACCATACCATCCCCCCTAATATGGATGCAGGTAAATATGGGTTTGCTCATATCTGATGATGCTGCAGGAAGAACAAACTTCATTGCTTCTGTAATGTCACTCGGCAACGGTTTCCATTCACCGATGCTGGAAAGGTCGGCAAGGGGAAGCACTATCTTGCTTTCAAGGGTTAGGCCGGCTTTCGCCTTACCGCTTTGAATCACCAACTCTCCTTCATTTATCTGCATTTCAAAATCTTCTTGCTGCAGTTTTGATATCAATTGGTACAGTTCTTCTGCCTTTACTGCCCCGGTTAATTCCATGCCTTCAATGGGATGGCTGATGCTGATTTCATCATTGTAGGTGACCACCTTATCGCCCATGAAGGCAAACGAAGTGGACTGCTCAATAAGTTCTTTGTTTGCAAGCCCAGGTTTAACTTGCTCAAGTGCTTTCTGTAGTTCCGCCTTCAACATAATCTACCTTGCCTCCTTTTCAAGCCAATGGACCAATAGATAGCAGAAAGGGGTGTCTGCTAAAGCAACACCCACTTTTATCGCGTACTGACTGAACATCATCCCAATTAAGACCGACCCTGGCAAGACCCCGCCAAAGGCAAGGCCGATGAAAACCACGGTATCGATTATCTGTGAGGTTATAGTTGAGGCATTATTTCTCCACCAGAGGTGTTTCCCATTTGTTTTCTTTTTCCAGAAGTGGAACGACCATACATCGTGTGTCTGCGAAATAAAATAAGCAACCAAACTTGCAAATACAATCCGGGGTGTTCCGGACAGAATCATTTCGTAAGCCTCCTGCCCATCCCAGAAAGGAGCGGGCGGAAGCATCTTCCCCAACCAAACAAGGAGCACCATAAAAACCGACGCAATGAGCCCGGCGTGGACCACTTTGGTTGCGGCCCGTTTCCCATACACTTCTCCTACAACATCTGTGATTAGAAAGGTTATCGGGTAGGCGACCACAGCCGCCGGGAAAACAAAGGCTCCAACCATCACCAGTTTTGAGGCTATCATGTTGGACACAACCAAACAAGCCACAAAAACCGAAGTCAAGAATACATATTTCTGAGAATTCATACTAATCCCCCCTAATTATTCTATTGAATACTTCATGCGTTTCCATTTTCTTTGTGAGAATTAAGAAATAACTTAATAGTCTGCGGGGCAGAAAGAGAAACCCCCTTTCTTCGTTTGATTCGTTTCCTGGGGCGGTCGCCGCCAAATAAATTTTTATTGTCCTCCCTCCTCCCACGGTTCTAAAGTGAGAGCCAAAACACCAGAACGAGCAAAAAGATTTTTATAATAAAAAGAGTATAACCTTCTCCAAGGATGTTCCGGCCATTTATTCGCGAGGTGTTCCTCGCGCCCTATGACATTACATACCGTCATGCCCATCGCCAAATAAATTTTTATTGTCCTCCCTCCTCCCACCCAGCACTTATCAAAAGAGACCAGGTTTCTTTTCGAAATGGTATTTTTGAGAGCGCGACATAGTAGAAACTTAATAAAATAGAATGGGGGGTCTCTGGGCCATTAAGAAGATTGTGCGGTTCAGCGCACGCGAACCATATTTTCATTTTCGACAAGCCCTTTCTATATAACCGCGCAAACTTATTCTAGGGCTTTGCAAACAATGATAATAACTCAACAAGCGTCGCTTTGCTTCCTTTTTGGTCAAAACAATATTCTGGCCTTCTTCAACCAACCAGGTAGCAAGATAAATTTTCATAGTCGAAACCCACCGCTCTTTTTTGTGGCAAATCTCCATGGCCATGCAGGCAATGCTTTTTCCAAGGCAAGAAAATATAGTATATTAACCTCGTCGCGCAATTGGTGGCGATTGCACACACCTTCTTCTTCTATCGTTTCAACCAATCGGGCCGCCGTTTTATCTTTGGGTTTTTTTTCACCCCAACGCTCTTGTTCTTTTAAGGTATACGACTGCGATTCTTTTCTAAATGTTGATTTTCCAAAAGCGTATCCTTTCTCCGAAAGATATTGAATCACCAAGTCTTGTTCGGAAGGCGGCATTGTATTAAAATGCTTGCCCGCTTCCTTTATGGCTGGGCTTTGGCAAGAGACCGCTATTTTCCAGGAATCTTCCCCATAGTTCCAAACCCCCCCTTTATATCGGGGTACATAAATTGAACCCATTCTAGCAGTCATAACCCAACTGGTTGAATCGACTGAATACCAGGGGTAGCGCATCATTAAGCGCAATGAAGTTAGACCAAACCCATGAACCTTGATAATTGGCATTCCCGTGGGGTCTGTCAATTTTTCCGAAAAGAGCCGGTCAAGCCAAGGATATAATTTTGCCGTAGACACGGGAACCATGCCCCCCAAAGCGAGGTAATCATATCCTTTACTTAGATAGCGGTCGAGCCATTTTATGTCCTCCCCGTAATGGAAAATTGGTAGTGGGGATAAGCCGGCATCCTCCATTATTTGTTGATTCTTCCAGGTCGCTTTCGGGTCTCCAATAACATCTAGATTGGCATAGACGGTCAACGAGGCGGCATGCTTTTTTATGAAATCAATATACTCCTGAATGTTGATTTGCACCCCTTTTGACCAGGCTGAGAAGGCGCCTGAATCAAGAAACAAATCTACTTTTTTATCTCTCATTTATTCTCCTCCTCCCAGGGTTCTAAAGCCAGCGACAGCATTTTGGAACGCATAAAAACATCCCTAAAATAAAATGAGAGAACCCTCCTCCAAGGATGCCCCGGCCACCTATTTGCAAGGTTGTCTTTTTGGCCGGCAAAATAAATTTTTATCCCGCCCACCTCCTTCCTTTTCGCCTTGCTTTGCTTGACCACCATCATTTTTATGTTCCCTGTGTAATTAATTGCATTAATTCAGCACGCGCCGATACCCCCTGTGGTGAGGCCTCGCGGAATATCCCTTTTAAACTAGAAGTGACCATGATTGAGTTTTGCTTCCCCACCCCACGCATCCGCATGCATAGGTGCTCGGCTTCTATGATACACGCTGCCCCGATTGCCCCCAATTCATTAATAAGAAACGCTGTCACCTGTTCTCCTATTCGCTCCTGAATCTGAAGCCGCCGCGCATAGATATCAACCAACCGCGCTAATTTAGAAATACCAATAACCCGGTCCTTTGGGATATAGGCAACATGCGCTTTGCCAACGAAGGGGAGCATGTGATGCTCACACATTGAATATATTTCGGTGTTTTTAAGGACGATAATCTGGTCATAATTTTCAGCATCAAAATGAGTAAGGAGTGTTTTAGGGTCTGTTGAATACCCCGAAAACAGTTCTTCGTATGAACGAACTATCCTTTCAGGCGTTTCTATTAGCCCCTCTCGTTTTGTGTCTTCCCCAATATACTCTAATAATCTAATAATATTGCTTTGAACATTTTCCTCACCGGAGGGATGGTCTTTTTCCCAGGGAAAGACTACCCATTTACCGGCAAATTGAACGTCTCTTTTATTAATTAGTGCCACGAATGGGGTGGTTGGGAATCGCTCCTTATATTTGGCTTCGGTCGCTCCAGAATCAATCAAATCATCTAATATCAATGATGCTTTGTTTGGGTCATAGGTAACACTGGCGTTTTTCAGGAAAGCTGTTGCTATCATGCCCCCTTTGGGGACGCCGTAAATAATTTCTTTGCGATGGTCAATTAGTTCCAGGGCTTCAAGAATCTCCCCCCAGGTTATTTGTATTTTATCAACCATTATTTTGGCGCCTCCTTTTTTTCATATTCAATTGGGTCGTCCATGTTTATTTTTGCAAAGGCCTCTAACCGCTCATTGCACGAGCCACAAACCCCGCACGCTGTTCCCTGTGCTTTATAGCACGTGCGCGTCAAATGATAAGGAACGGCGATTTTTTGCGCCAGCCCGTGAGCCAAAACTTGGCTCTTATCAAAATTAAGGAAGGGGGTGCTCACTTGAACTTTTCCTTCTGTTGAATGTCGGATTGTATCACTAAGGCTCTCAATAAAATCAGGCCGGCAATCGGGGTAGATAAAATGGTCGCCGGCATGCACCCCCAAAGCAATTAGTTCAGCACCACTACTTTCCGCAATGGAACTCATGATGGAGGCAAAAATTAAATTCCTGCCCGGAACGACCGTTTTACTCATCGATGATTCCTGGTAATTTCCGTTGGGAATTTCTCCCCCACCAATTATCAAAGACGACCGGGCATTCTTAAATATCGGGGAGACATCGATAAAGAGGCTCGATACATTTACCCCATGCGCGGCGTAAAAATCGATAATTTTGGCCGCCGCCTCTAACTCATACCTGTTATGTTTCGAAGGGTATTTAAAAGAGCAACAAATAATTTCTGCCCCTTGCTCGGCAAAAACCCCAAGCAAGGTGGCAGAATCCATCCCGCCGGAGACTGCCACCACTGCCCTCATCTTTTGCCGCCTACTTTTTCCGGTATGTTCCGGAGTCTGTTTTTTCCACCGCAAAACGCTCTTTTGTGATTCTTGCGGGCACCTGGACGTTGATGGTCTTCTTCATTTTGCTGCTATCCCTCTCAGGGAAGGCCTCTACAAGCGCCTGTAAGATGCCCTCTTTCGAAATTCCATCCTTGCCTGCATCTTCAATCGTTTTTGCTATTGTGGCGATTACTCCCATGCCGGGGGCGCCTTCTTTTTTCACCTTCTTTTTCTTTGGTTTTCCAGCCTTCTCTGCGTCTGCCTCTTTCTCTGGTTTTTCGGGGGAGCCCGCCGGCGCAGCCTCAAGATTGTCCAGAACCCATTCAATTACATCTGCTGTTGCCTCACTGAATTCATCATCTTCAGCGATGATGCCTGCTGCTTCAGCAATCTGGGCCTTCAGTTTTTCAAAATCACCTGAAGGCTGAACCGCTTTTCCCCCTTCTTCAAGAACCATTACATCCGCCATTTCTTTGAATGCCTCGGTCAGTTCCTTCTTGCTATAAACCTTTTCTGTCTTTGCCATCTGTCTTTTCCTCCTTGGTTTGTTTTTTGTCTTACATAATATTATATGAGTTGAGGGTGGTTTGATTTAGGGCATATTGACTATCTTATGCAATTGGAGCGAAAATATGCATCTTTCCAATATTTTTGTCTTTCGAGACTCATCCTCCTTTCTTACCGCCTCAATCGCTTTTGATAACAAGGTTTTATCAGCATCAATTGGGCTGAGTATGAAATCGCCCCTATACCGAGGGTTTGCGTCGCGCTTTGAATAGTAGGTGGCCAATTCGTTTATTGTGTTGACCATGATAGGGATATCACTTTCATCAAAGACAAGTTTGATTATCACCTCCCCTGGCTCATGATAGACCAACCTTAATCTTCGGGAAAACTCTGCCACCCCTCCCATCTTTTCGTACATCCCGGAGCAAGGCATTTTATAATCAACTACCCAGCCCACCCCTTCCCACCACACGTTATCAACAATACAGGGAAGGGGCAAACTACCGTTGGTCTCAATTTGTACCTCATGGTCTTTCGCCCGCAGTTCCTTGATAAGATTGAGCAGGCTGCTGCTTTGCACCAGCGGTTCTCCGCCGGTAATCATCACCCTCTTTGCCACCCTGCCATTTATGAGCGCATCCTCCAGCACCTCCCTCATTTCTGGTCTGTGCTCCTGACTTCCCCACCCCTGGGGGGTGTCACAGTAAACACAGCGTAGGTTGCATCCCTGAAGGCGGATTATCGTGCAGTATGCGCCTTGTGGAAAGATGCCTGCCTCCCCGGATATGGTGTTGTAGATATCGTTCAATTTAAGGTTCTTCATGCTGTCCACTCCGCATACGATGTTGGGGTCTCCCAAAGACGAACGAGAACTAAGTTGGCCCCTGATTCCCCAGTGAAGGGGACCATCCGCTTGACAATCCAGAGAACCATATTTTCTGCTGTTGGGTTCTCCGCCGGGAAGTCTTGCCCTATAATTTCGTTCAGGAGTTGATGGTCAACTTCCTTGATAATAAACATATCAACGATTTTCTTCAAATAACTAAAATCAACCACGAACCCATCAGCCCCCACTTCCCCAGCAAGCCCAATCTGAAGTTTGTACGTATGTCCATGCATATTACAGCAAGGCCCATCATAGTTTGGCAGGAAGTGTGCCGCATCAAATGTAAACTCCTTTACCACTTTAATCATTTTCCTTCCCCCTTTAGAAATAGCTTCCCACAAACGGCCTATCTCTGTGAAGGTGCTGAACAACATGCACCTGCTTAGATACATCAAATTCATCTTCCCTGACAACTAACTTGCCTATCCGCATAATGCCTAACTGTTTTTCCTCTTGGGTCTGATTCAACGAAAAGGTTGCTGTCACGTGTGCATGCTTGGTCTTTGAATCCGAAAAATCATCCATTGTTATGCTGGCTTTGTTGTATGCTGTAGTTGCCGCTTGGGTGGCGGTAATGACCAGGCAGTGCCGCTCCTGGCTCAATCTGCGGAACCTTTGCCACAATTTATTTATCTGCTCCCTTTTCTCCAAACGGCTACAATCTGGGTCGGGTGTCATAATGTCAGCATAGTCAACGATAATCACATCAGGAACAAACCCCTCCTTCTTTTCCAAAATGTCCAACCGGGTTCTAATCTCGACCATCGACAGCGTTTCGTTTGGGTATGTTGCCAATTTCATCTTCTTGCTTGTTTTCTTCTTCCACCGCTGTGCGTGCTTATACGCCTCCTTCCAGGTTAATGGCTTGACTGCCTGCTGTTTCTCAAGCCAGACAGCCCCTTTGAATTTTGAGCAATTTCTACAAGGCAAATACTCGGGGAAATTATCTCTTGCCTGCATCAGCATTTCTTTTGTGACTGTATGCTGGGCAGTGCCGTTTATCAATATCCCATGGTCGCATTCCCTTTCCGCTTCATCGCAAGTGTCAATTTGGTTATACCAACAATCCACCACAGGGACTAATCGCTCTGTGCAAAGATGCGGTTTATGACTCCTGCCCGCCAGATACGTGTATAAACGCCTCCGCTGTTGATTCTCACTCATGTCACCGGCCTGGAAGAAAATAACGTTGCAATTTGACCGCACGCCTTGCATTGCCAATTCCATCAGCCAAAAACTTTTACCTCTTTTCTCCGGCCCCATCAGCGCCACAAAACTATCCCTGGCCAACTCATGATTCCAGAATTCTCCCAAAGCCTTCGGAAACTGTATTAATGGCTGATTCACATCTTCAAATGCTTTCCGCACAGCAACTGCTGATTCGAAAGGGTCAACAATATTAGCATCTTCAACAGCATGAGGAGCAAAGGACAAAGCCAGATTTTCGGCTTCGGTAACATTGCCGGAATCAATCGCGTTTTGGATTGATTGCGCATGCTCTCGGAGATTCTGTTCTTTGAAGTGCCGTTTCGTCTGGTCAATCAAATACTGATAATTGAACTTTTCAGTTCTGTCATACTCCTCACTCAACCCGGATAAAATCTGCTCAATGTCTTCAATCTGCCCCCGGGATAAAGTTTTGGCCTGTTCCATAAAGATGCCTTCAATATCCTTCGCGGGAGCCTTTCGATACTGTTGATAATATGCAATGCACCAGGATGCTATCATCCGGGCTGTAACGGATTCAATATACCTGGGATTCCACAGCGGAACAATTTCTTGAAGATAATCAGTTGAAATTATGAGGCCTATTATTATCCTCCGCTCTAGAAACTCATCCGGGGTAACGTCATATTCCCTAGCCATAATCAACCCACTCTATGGTCTGTTTCTGTCAACGTAATTATCTCAGACATGCCCGCAATACGGGAAGCAATCCTATCCCCTAATTTCTCCGCCAATTCATCAAGTGATAAATTACTGGTGATGATTGTTACTTTTGCTGAATCATACCGGGCGCTGATAATAAGGTATAGCGTCTGCAGCACCCATTCGGTTGTTTTCTCAACGCCCAAATCATCAAGCACGATATAAGGGGTTTCGATTAACGCCGAAAGAAGCGGGCCTTCAAGATTCTTGCTATGCTCCCAGTAGCATGAGCGGATATCTTGTAAGAGTGATGGGACAGACCAAAATCCGACCGCATCCAAAATTGTCTGCTTTGCCAAATACCGCTGTTCAGCAACATGAAGTAGCATTCGACAAGCCAGTGTGGTCTTTCCTGAACCAACTGCCCCGGTAATAAAATATCCGCCGGTAACCATAAACTTCGAAAAATAATCATGCTCTACTAGGTCAGTGGCAATTCGTGTTGGGAATATGGTATTTGCCACCATGCGCTTGACCGAATCTTCCCATTTTCTCAATCTTGTATTATTTGGCATCTGCATCATCCCCTATCTTTTTTATTTTAACTTTTGCATATTTGTCTTTGATAGATGGGCCTTTCGCCATTGCCTTTGGAGATGTCTGAGAACGGGCAATGGCATCTTCTAACTTGGTGAACTTCTCAAATAACGACGCGCCGGATTCAATAACAGGCACGTATGGCTCTCCTATATGCTTCGCATACCAATCAAGAGCGGATTGGACTCGGGCAATATTCTCATCAATGGAACCTGGTAAAGTATCTTCAATCAATTTCTTAATATGCCCATTCCACTTCACTAATTGCTGTGGGGTATGGTTGACCTTCTTCTTGCTTTGGATGATTCCTGATAATTCTTTAGCCATACCCTTATAAATTTTTTTGTCTGGGGGATATATATCTTTTGGTTTATTCTTATTATCATATTTATTATAAATTTTTTTATAGGGGGGTATAAATTTTTTTATAGGGGGGTCTATAAATTTTTTTATAGGGGGTCTGCCATAATTCGGCATTAGTTCGCCGTGCCGAGCATCAACTAAATCTCGATATAAGGTGGCAATCTCACCATTTAGATGAATCCTACGGACCTGCTTCCCCCCAGGGAGCGTTTTATACTCAATATTTAAATACCCATATTCCGCCAATTTTGCGATGCCGTTTGAGACCGTCTGCGCACCCACAGAAGCAAGTTTCCCCAGCCACTTATTGCTGGCCCAGCACCCCTTCTTGGTCTGGGCCAGATTTCGTATGAAGCCAAATAAGATTTTTTCGGTCGCGGATAGTTCGTGGTTGAATAGCACTTCAGCGGGAATGCCAATATCAGGCAACCCAAAGGGATTATACTCTTCATTTTCTGACGTGGATATTTTTTGCTGCGGATTGTTTTTCCGAATCATTACCATCTACGCGCCCCCCTATCTAGGTTAAGGGCCGACCCCGAGTGAGATAGGCACTCGGGGCCTCTCCAGTCTCCGCGTAAGACCGCGCCCCCGCAATTATCTATTATAATATATCTCCCAGCATTTTATAAATTTCAATTTTGACCTGCTCCGCTGGGGTATCCCCTGGGTCGGTGTCAGTGAAAATGCGGTCTGTTTTTACCCCACGAAAGCGCAATTCACTTATCAATTTTGATGCCTGCTCTTGCGCTTGTTTTTCCTGGTCAAACCAAACGACCACTCTTTCAAATCGCGCCAGTAACCGCAACTGTTCCGGCGTATACTTTATCCCAAATGTACAGACCCCATATTTGCCAATTCGCCAAACATCAAACACACCTTCTGTGCAGATGCAGACATCCCATCTTTCAAACCGCTCCTCTGCGCCATACAAAATATGCTTATGATGGGTAATCTCTCGCGACTTCGGGCAAGTCAAATATTTCAATTCTGCTTTGCCTGTGATGTCCCGGCATTGGAAACTGACCATCCTCCCTTGCCAGAAAATAGGAGCAAGAATTCTATGACCATAATTGAGCCCATCAAGCAATGATATTGGCCCCGTGCCTACTACGTGCCAATCATTCTGTAGATAAGTAGGGTCGTATTTTCTTTTCAACAAATATGATTTGTGTTGTTTCTGTAATGGTTGTGTATTAGACGGCAGTTTTAGCGCCTTTGGTCTTACAATTGGTTCCTTCTTTATCGGGGCATGTAATTTACTAACCCCACCATACTCCCGTATAATAATGCGGGCATCAGAAACGCGAATGCCTAAAAGTTTGGCAATGGTAATATCAACCGGATGCCAGCCGCACCTCCAGCAGTTGAAATATCCCCTACTTAAATCAAACCCCAAATGATAATCCCTGCTCCCAGAACAATGAGGGCAGTGTGTATTTACAAAACCGGGGGAACAATGCTTATTTCCCTCGGTTACATAATCAACATTATATTCCTGAAAAAGGCGGATAATATCCATTTTTCAGTGCTTTTCTACGGGCCTTGTTTACCGCCCGTTTTACTCTTGTTCTGCTTCTCGCATTAGTGACTGTGTATTTCCACGATTCCTGTTTAGTTAGTGGTTTCATTGTCGTTCCCCTCTTTGAATGAATAAATAAAAATTGGGGCGGGCTAAGCCCCAATTCGAGGATTCCGCATCCCCTTTTAGAACGCACCAGAATGAGAGCCCATCCCCATTCACGGCCAGGGGCTTCTTACTGGCACAGCCTGGCCCTTCTCGTCGGTGATTTCTCGGTATCGGAACGGCGACGAGCCCGTAACCCCGACTTTCTACCCAGCAGGTTTTTTAGTATCAAATGGGATTCTCCCTGCAAACCTCCCCGAGCAGGTGCCATCTGCCCTTACAATATATTATATGCTGTGCCTCATGCTTCATTTAGGGTGCGCTTTATTTCGCGAAAAACATCCCAGATTGATGCCCATGACCACCCCATTTTTCTCAGTTTTCGGAACAAAATGCCCCGGGCAACCCGGGAGGACAATTCAAAAAACTCACCCGGGGCGTCCAATACAATCTGTACTACCTGCTGCGCCCCTTCACTCATGGAAGAAACGATTGCTGAAAAATCCTCTCGCTCTTCCATCAGATTCCGCGGGTCTGGGATATTATCATCAAGTGAGCAGAAAACACCTCCCGTTGATTTGATATAGGCGTTCAGATGCTGCGTCACGCATGTCCACACCCACGTGGACAATTGCGCTTTTGATTCATCATACGTTTTACAAGCGTGCAAAAATGCCACGTTTGCCTCACTTCTCAAATCTTCAGCATCCAGCCCAGTTGTCCGATGGTATGACCAGGCAATGCGCCACAACATCTTTTCGTATTGCTTATACGTCGCCTCACTTACTATCATCGCAATACCACCCCATCCACTTCGTGTAGCGAGTGCTGACCTTCTGCCACCATCCGGGCTCGGTTTTGTATTTCCACATCGCCTCCGTTTCCTCTGGAAAGCCCAATGCAAAGGCATTTAGGTTTTTTGTATCTGCCTTTGACATTGCTTCAGCAAGGGCTCGCTCAAACCCCCCTGCTTGCTGGTACTGCCAACGTACAATAAATAGTTCCCCTTTTGAAAAGGGCATTATTTTCACCTCTTCCGGTTTGTTAAATGGACTCGGCTCATCCACATAAACGGTTTTCATTATTGTCTGCCTCCTTCAAATAATAGATGGCGTATTTGTTGCTCCGATCTGTTTCGATTTTGTGCCCCTTACGGCGGAGATCACATATCCTGGAGGCCAATCGAAAACACCCAAAAGCACGCAAGGCATCCATGGGCGACAGACCCTTCCCCTCTTTCAGCCACATCAGAATTCCCTGCTCCTGTGTCCTTTTCTTCCTTACCATCATTTCCCCTCCACCATCCTCGCTGTTATAGTTTTGAGCAAACTCTCTTCTTCTGTTTCTTTGCCATCAAGTATCATGTCCAGATTCACACGCTTCTTATCCAGGATATCAATCAACTCCTCCTCAATCGTGTCATGGGCAACGAGGTAGTAAACATTGACCCCTCGCGTCTGTCCTATCCTATGGCATCGGTCTTCCGCCTGCGCCATTGCCCCTGGTGTCCAGGGGTATTCAAGAAATGCGACATTGTGACTTGCTGTGAGTGTGATGCCTTCACCAGCGGCCTTGATATTACCCACCAGCAGGCGTATGGAATCATCTTCCTGGAATTTCTCAACGGCCTTTTGCCGTTTTTCTCCTGTGACCGAACCATCCACTTTGACGGCCATTTGCTCAAACTTTGCCATCAATGCATCAACCACCGCTTTGTGCTCGGCAAATACAACCAATTTGCCATTTGCTTCTATCATTTCTGCTATCCATTCCATGGCGGCCTTCATCTTGCCCTCAACGACCAACTGCTTGAGCGCTCCTATCTTTACAAGTGTTTCTGCTCGGGCCGCTTTTTCGGCCGCCTCTTTCCCTTTCTCTTCCTTCAGCCAACCAATAAAATCATTGGCCGCTTTGTCATACTCAGCTTTATTGTCGATATCGATTGGGATGCTGGAGTAGATTTTTTCAGGCAGGTCTTTAAGCACATCTGCCTTGAGGCGGCGGATCATTATCGTCGATACCAACCGCTGATGTAATTCTTCGGTATTGCTTGCCCCCGTAAAATCCCATCCAAAATTATTGTGCCTCGCGGCACAGTAACGATGCACGAACTTCCAGAAATCCGGTACAACTGTCTTATCCACAAGTGTTAGCGCATTGTAGAGTTCAATGGGGCGGCTCGTTGCCGGTGTGCCTGTAAGGGCCAGAACATGCGGAACCCCTCGGCAAAGTTTTTTCACTGCTTTTGTTTGGAAGGCTGAATTGTTCTTTACAGCATGCGCCTCATCCAGAACAATCACGCTCGGATTGATGTCCTTCAGGTAGTCAACCCACCCTGTCCGCTCAATTTCTTTCGCCCCCTTGCCCTTGCCCACCCATTTATTGCGAACGATGTCATAATTTACAATGATGATATCGTTCTTTTCATTGAGCGGTTGACCAGCCTCCCCCGACAGGATATTTACTGTTGGGTTGTTCAGCCATTTCTTTGCTTCTTTTGCCCAGTTCCATTTGAGTGTTGCTGGGCAGATGATAACTGCTGGTCTGAGTTCCGGGTGCAATTGCAACCAGGCAAGGGCCTGAACGGTTTTCCCCAGCCCCATTTCATCAGCAAGTAGCGCCCGCCCATTCCGTGCTTCAAGGAACGCTACTCCTTGTTTCTGGAATGGCATAAGCGTTCCCCCTGACAGCCCCTCAACATTGATACCTTCCATTTCATCAATGTTCAGGTTTGCCTTATTCAGGAACTCCTCCAATTTTGGGCTCAAATCAAACCCCAGTTCTTTGATTCTGCTAAGATTGTCCAGATTCAAAGCACATGTCCAAAATTTTTCTGCTGCGTGCCATTTTCGACCGGACAGTTTTTTGACCTCTTCGACCATCTTGTAATCGAAAGGGAAAGTTACCTTAATCCCCGCTGTCCCGTTTTGAAATGTCACTTGGGTTGCTTTCTTCGCCACTTCTTGACTGGGCTGCCTGCTGAGTAGTTTTGGGTGGTCCTTTGGCACCTCAACAACTTCCTCCGTTGGGATTGTTTCTTTGATGCAACTTTTTGGTATCCACTGGTCTATCTTGATTTCTTCAATCAACCCCCGGAGACGTTCAATGTTTTCCTCCGTGTAACCACCCACAGAATCCCAATCATACCAGTGGCTACCACAAATTGGCCCCACGCCCAACAGCACGGAAACGGGATGGGTCAATGCGCTTCCACAAATTGCGCACCTTCCGGTCTTCCTCGTCTCAGTAGTGCCGTGGCCATAAACGTAAACGGCTTTGGCCGTTTCCACAAGAACATCCCCTACAAAATATACCGGGATGTTCTCCCTTTTTGCAAACGCGGTATTCAATTCGAATAACTTTGTCATAGCCAGCCCCTCCTAGGTTTTATGGCATAAGATAACTTTCTCACTTCCGGGGCCTTCCGGAGAAAGCCCCGGCCTGAAAGGAAGTTATCCCATAGATGCCAGATAAATCAATTCCTCCAGGTAGTCCGGTTCAAGGCCAAACCACTCTTCGCAGATATCGTAACAGGACTCCAAATCATCCCCTTCATCCAGACGCTCCTTCAGGTCTTCAACGGCCTGCTGAACCAGGTCTTGCGCTTCCTCCCGGCTTATCTTGTCTCGGGCCATTAGAACCTTTACAAGGGTTTCCGCCATTTTATTGTCTCCCCCCCTTTTTTCTAAATGAACGGGAGCCACATATCTTCTGCGTGGCTCTCCATTATCTTATTGCACAACTTGCAGGTGGCTTCATTTCGGCCGTCATAATTTTCGGCTTTGAAATCCTCAGCCCACTGAGCAATCAATGAGGTTGCTACTCCCATTACAACCTGCTGCAGTGTTCGATGCGTCCTATGGCAAATAACTTCGGTGAAATCTTTGATGAATTGTTGATTGCCCATCACGTTCAGAACATCTGAGAACAACCGGGCAAACTCCTCCGGATTATTTCGCAGTTCCTGGACTTGGTCATAACTAACTATTTTTCCCATCACTGTATTCCTCCTCTAGAATGGAATTCAAAATATCAAGCAACCAATACTGGCCCATCTTATTTCTCCTCGGCCAGTATCTTTCTTGCTTCATCCATGTAAGATTTTTTCTTGTTTGTTGGAATACTACCAATGACTTCTGAAATGTCTTCACAAGCCAATTCCAATGCCTTCTCCATCACCCGATAATCTGGATGTCCAAGAACAATCCAACGATTCCGCTCTATCCGCCGTTCTTCCACTTCCTTATCCCGAATCTTTGCTTTCTCCTCGATCCTTACCGGGTCGTGAACCTTGCAGTAGAACTTTCCTTCCCTTTCAACGGATGCCTTATTTCCACAAGGATGAGAATGCCACCCATCAAAAACCCTTCCGCAACATTTTGTTCCTTCAGGAATGCTCATTTTTCTCCCTCCTCCTTTTCTTCTTTAAAAACCTCTCCAATTCTCCCCCCAAACTTTTCGGCAGATATTACATACTTCTTTAAGGTCTGATTTTCTCCATTTTCACTTTCACCAATTCGGCTGTGTGAAAAACCAACCTAGGTAGTGGCCAACCTAATAAAAGGAGCAAACCTTCTCAGGCTTGCTCCTTCAGTTTAGACCGGCTACTTAGAAGTTGTAATCGTAAAATTCAATGCCATATCCTATTTTCAAAGCTGGTCCTGTGCAGGCGTCTCCAACCTCGCACCATCGCCCATTTTTTCTAAGCGAAAACTTCCGCTTGCTGCCTTGAGGATCTGGAAATGTTTCCCACTCCTGCTTATCTTGTGTGGAGCAATGCCCCACGAAGCCACCAGGAACAAATCCCAAATCTTCTGGTTTGTGCTTTGCTTCTACTCGATCACGCTGAACTGTAACTTTTGTTCCTGCTTTATTCACCTCAATAATGGTGTAGGCATGAGAATCGCTCCAGAGGACATGCGTTGCTTTCATTCCCACTTCTGGCTTCATTTTGTCTTCCTCCCTATGATCTATTTTTGTGGCAACCTCATTTCCGGAGTCTCGAAAGGCTCCGGCCTAAAAGATTGCTACATCCGGATTCCCATTTCCATCCACCGGCGTGTTTCAGTTTCTAACCGATGCTCGGGAAATGCCACTCATCTGAAAAACTGCTTCAGATGCTCCTTGTTCGAATCCTTGCCCCTTGGTGGGAAATCCTGGAGCGGACTTCCTCCTTATATCGGGCGGCTTTTGGACCTAATCTCCTCCGCTTGGCTGAGGTAACCCCTGGAAATTTGGTTTGATGGCAAGGCCCCCTATGGGCGGGAGGTGCGATTAGGTTGTCAATGTTCTTATTCGATACTTCTATTATAACTATAAATATAAATAAGTCAACCGTTTTTTGCAGATTGGCCCAACCAATTTTTTGTGGTTTTTGATGTATGGTTTATAATATAGGTAATATGGGCTCGAAGAAAAAGGAGGGGGACAACAATTAATACTAATGAACCGACCAATAAGGTAGGAAGACCAACAAAATACGATCCAACCACTATGCCGGATAAGGCGTATAAGTTATGCATTCTTGGCCTTACCAATCCCCAACTCGCAGCAGCATTGGATGTATCGGTCAGTTCGATAGATAAGTGGCTTGTGGAACATGAGGAGTTTTCAAGTGCCGTAAAAAGGGGCAGGGAAGAAGCCGATTATGAGGTGGTAAGATCTCTGTATCAGAGGGCGATGGGATACTCCCATCCAGCCGAAGAAATCAAGGTTATTCAAGGGGAGGTCATTCGTGTCCCTACAACTAAACACTATCCTCCCGATACAACGGCCTGCATATTCTGGCTCAAGAACAGACGTAAGGAGCAGTGGCGTGACGTATCAAAGATTGAGCACTCCGGCGATGATGGAAACCCAATCAACGTCAAACTTGAGTTAGCGAAGCAAGACCTGTCGGATTTCACCGAGGAGGAATTACAGGTGTTGCAGAAGACGATAGGCAAATTGCACACCGGAGAAACGGAGGGCAATGAGCACCCAGGTTAACACCCTCGAAAGAAATACGATGGTTCGGGCACGCCCCCCAAAGCGTGCTCGGGCACTTTATGCTATCCAGCACCCGGAGATAATCACCGCGGAAAGATGCAGGAGGCAGTTATTCTCATTTATGCAAGAGTTCTGGTCGGAGGTGTCCGCGGACGAGCCAATCTGGAACTGGCATATCCCATATCTCTGCTCGGAACTGGAAATGGTGGCAAGAAGGGTAGCAGCAGGTTTGCCTAGAGAATATGACCTCATAATCAATATCCCACCGGGAACAACTAAATCTACCACCTGTACAATTATGTTCCCGGTCTGGTGCTGGATAAATTGGCCGTGGATGCGATTCATAGCAGCCAGTTATGCCGGGGCGCTTTCCCTGGAGCACGCAGAGGCCAGCAGAGACCTGGTGCGCTCCACCAAATTCAGAACCCTTTTCCCTCACCTGGAGATAAAGCAGGACAAGGATACAAAGTCCAACTTCAGGCTTGTCAGGCGGATGCCGGATGGCTCCACCACGCTCGGGGGAAGCCGGTTCTCAACATCTGTTGGCGGCTCTGTTACAGGGTATCACGGCCATATTCTGCTGGTTGACGACCCCCTTGACCCTAAGCGTGCTCACAGCCCCGTTGAGTTGGAGACGGCGAACAGGTGGATGAGCCAGACGCTTTCAACCAGGAAGATTGATAAGGCCATCACGCCAACCATCCTGATTCAACAGCGGTTACATCAGAACGATTGCACAGGACATCTACTGGCAAAAAAGAAAGGGAAGAAGGTCAAGCATATCTGCTTGCCGGGGGAGATTAGAGCGTTCCCCGAAATGGTCAATCCGAAAGAACTTTCCCGACACTATACCGACGGGTTGCTCGATCCTAGCCGAATGAACTGGAGTGTCTTGAACGATTTGGAAACAGACCTCGGTCAGTACGGTTATGCTGGGCAGATCGGACAGAATCCGGTGCCCCCTGGTGGTGGGATGTTCAAAGTGGACAATATTGCCATTATTGACCAACTGCCT
>Ga0265293_10003947_pt1 | contig 26836 bp, 34 predicted proteins | sample Munlanlewell138R_FD_192505 | JGI IMG/M metagenome (GOLD analysis project Ga0265293, IMG submission 192505) | Leachate microbial communities from a municipal landfill in Southern Ontario, Canada - Leachate well 138R | ecosystem: Engineered > Solid waste > Landfill > Unclassified | place: Canada...
GTAATGATATATGCAATATACCAGTACGTGTTTCGTTAGGTAGTATTTAGAGTCTTGGATTTGTATCTATTTTGGAATTTGCAGTTTTCGGTGACCCAATTTGCAGATTTCAGTGACTCTTTTCATTAGGATGACTGCAGTGCTTATGATCCGGCCCAAAGCAAAGCCTGAGCCGGACCGCATATTTCAGGGGCTATCCGATCAGCTCAGTTCCCGGCGTCTATAGATGAAGTATCCGGCAATATACATCAGGATGCTCACGCCCAGGCGAATGAGATTTTGCTGACTGAATACGCTTTCCATGACCAGGCTGACCTGTGTGCTCTGGATGTTGAGAATCGAAAAGGGCATAGTGAAAGCCTGGATATAGTATCTGAGCGGACTAAAGACATTGCTGACTCCCCACAGGTGTATCAGAATCATCCTCAGCGATTCTATCACGATCAGAGTAACATAGAGATTCAGAAATGCTTTTTTGCGAAATACACTGGAAAATAGCCACATCACCGAGCTTAAGACCATCATGGATACGAAGACCAAAAGAGCGGGGCTCAGCATTGCCTTCAGGCCCATTATCCAGCTATTGAAGCCCAAAAAGGCGACTACAGCGGACAATATCAACGAAGACAGGATAGCCAGGATGAGGTATTGCCCCATCATCATCGGCACCGAGAACGTAAACTTGGCCGCTAAGACCTTGACCATGCTCACCGGCTGAGAACCATGCATAATCTCGCATTTCTTCTGAAAATCATGATTCAAAAGGTTATCATTAAGCTGCAAAGAAATGACAATGACAAACCATCCCAAAACCACAGACATCAGATAATGCAGATTCCGCAGAACCAGCATGGCCCCAAAGCTGCCTGAAACATTAAGATTGATAGTGGGAGCGCCATAGCGGATTCTGGCAAATACGGATACCAGGGTGGATAGCAGTAAGAATACTGCCAGCACATAGCTGGGCACCAAAAAGGTGTTTCTGTGCGTATGCCATTCTTTGATAATGAGAGCTTTATACTGTTTCATGGCTGCCTCCCACATATTCCATGAAGATATCTGCCAGCTTGGGCCTGCTGTAGATAGCTCCCTCGATCTTAACTGAGGAATCCACTACCGCACTTACAAAGCCCAGGGCAGAATTTATCACTTTAGGTTTATATATATCCAGCTCGGCCTGGCGGTCTGCCGGCAGAGAAAGCACATGCAGCCTCTCTTTGAGCTGCTCCACATCTTCATTCAGGATGATCCTGCCATTATCAATAAAGATGATCTCCTGCAGGATGTCTTCCACCTCCTCCACCTGATGGGTAGAGATGAAGATGGTGCGCTGTTCATCGAAAAACTCACTCAGAATGATATTGAAAAACTCCTTGCGGAAGGCAATATCCAGTCCCAGAGTGGGCTCGTCCAGGATCAGGTAGCGCACATCCAGCGAAAGAGTGATCAGCAGATACAGCTTCGTCTTCATGCCTTTGGAGAGCTTGCTCACCTTCTTGTTCAAAGGCAGATTGCTCCTGGCAAAAAGCCGCTCGCTGCGTTCGATATTGAAGTGGGGATTCATCGCCTTCACGTAGTCCCAGCTTTGTTTCACGGTCAGCCGGTCGTCCAGCCCGTTTACATCCGGGATGAAGGCTACCTGATTGAAGAGCTCATGGTCTCTGTGCTTCAGCTCAAAACCATCCAGCAAAACCTGACCCTCGTGCCTCAAAAAACCAAGCATTGAGCGCATCAGGGTGGATTTGCCAGCACCATTTTTGCCTAAAAGTCCCACAATCTTGCCCCAGGGCAGAGTGAAAGACACATCATCCAGAGCTTTAAACTTGCCGAAATGCTTGCTTAAGCCCTTGATCTCATAAGGTGTAGGGTTGTTTTCAAAGGTCTTTTCATATAAAGTCATTCTTTACCTCCATATATACTATCGGTTTTGGCGATGATTTCCGCTTTGGGAATATCGTAACTTCTGGCCAGTCTCAGGGCGGGCTCCAAAGTCTGCTTGATAAAGCTGCCTCTGCGACTCTCGATGATCTTCTCTCTGGCTCCGGGGGCCACAAATATCCCAATTCCCCGCTTCTGATAAAGCACACCTTCATCCACCAGGGCGGTGATGGCCTTGCCTGCCGTGAGAGGGTTGATTCTGTATTCCGCAGCCATTACGCGCAAGGATTTCAATTGCTCTTCTTGCTTGAGCGCTCGCGCCAGAATCTGCTCCTCGATCTGCTGCCGCAATTGCAGATAGATGGGTATGTCGTCTGTAAACGCATTCATTGCAACCTCTTCTATAATATTTCACCGGCACTGTCATGGTGATGTAGTCAAGTAATACAGCAGGGGTCTTGCTGTCAAGAACTTTCTCGGGAATTCTCCAAATAGATCAGGCTATGCTTTCTATATATCCCGCGACAGGGTGTTTGGCTAAATTCGACAACCCATTTGGAAATATCGGCGTTCGACAAGCGGTTTGAAACAAATTCAGGGTAGTTTGATGATCATCATGACCGAGATTCGACAAGAGGTTTGACAATATTGATCTAGGTAGAAATGATCCTTTTCTTTCCTTTTATGACCGCTTTTGCTAAGGCTTTCCCATCGCATTTGAGGACGACATTCATCGCTACATTCTGGGATCCCTGGGTTTGCGGCCGCACAACACCTCCGGAGGCATAACCAGGAGACTTAGCGGGGTAGGATATACTTGGAGTGGGTATTCTAATGGAAGCTAACGCTCGGCGGATATGATCGCCATCGCCGAAGTTGAGAGCATCGAAGAAGGGCACGCCAAAGCGGTTCACGCGATCAGCGGATACGATGTACTCGTTGTCTGATACCGCAATGATATTGGAATCGCTGGTAGAGCTTCCCTTGCCTCTAAAATGCCCACCTGTGGCGAACTTTTGTTCTGCGATCAGTTTCACCTGCGCAAATCCCAAGGCTCCTACAGAAGCCGCCATAATGGGAGCGAGCCACGCGGGTTTGACGGTAAGAGCATTCGTGATTCCTTCGAGGGTATTCGCTGTAGCGGAAGCGATCTGCATCTTCTGTTCTGTGCGTTTTAGTGATCTGTGTTTTTTCTCGTATTCTTCATTGATGCGATCCTTCTCTTTGGCTAGCCAAGCATCCGTCTTGCGCTCTTTCTTGGCTCTATGCTCCAGATCAGCAAGAGATTGGTCTCTATTTGATGCCAGATTGCTATACAACAGGCTCCAGATGGAGGATATCTGATTTGCCATGGACTGAAAGGAGCTGATGATCTTTGCCTGATGCTCGGAGGGGATATCGAGAGAATCAAGGAGATGATTGAAGAGTGATTTATCCGGATAAAAATCCTGCAATTCGAGCTTCAGGGCATCAAGCTTGGCTTTTATGAGGGCAGCTTTTTGCTCTTCGGAGATATCCATGAGGCGGACATCCTCCTCGATGCGGGCTTTTTTCCAAGCGTAGTAGGAGGAATCATGGAATCTTATCTCATCATAATATGCCGCAACATCCGAGTCTCGATTGACCGCCAATTGAGCAGCCTGGCCCCGCTTACGATACATTTCCAAAAGCTTCTTTTCTTCTTCCGTCACTACCCCATCTGCCTCTACGATTGCCATTAGGGTATCATAATATTCCCAGGCTCTTTCTGCTACTTCTGAATAGGTCGCCAGCCCAAGCTCCCGTAACTCTGCCAAATGGCTCATATCAGCACTATACTTCTCTTCAAACGCCTTGATAGCCCGATTATCCCATTCAGACCGCTCCTTGTCCAATTGCTCGATCTGTTCACGCTTCCACGCCTCTGACGCTCCAGCTTTCTTCGCTTCATTGTCAATCTGCGTCAACTTCCAATCATAATAACCTTCAGCAAAGAACTTCAGCTTTTCATAATGAGCAGCCTCGTCCTTTTCCCTCTGCTCCTGATACTCCGCCTGAATCTTGCGGATTTCCATATCTCGCTTCTCTATCAGATCGCTTTCAGTAGCAGCATTGCCAGCCACGATATTCAGCTTCTCGGCATAATCACGCCTTAGCAGAGCAATCTCCCCTTGCTCCTCATCAAAGTTCGCTCTACGCAAGATGCGATAATCAGCGATCTCTCGCATGATCATATCGACTTCGTTATTCCCGTCTCCCGGCGGATGAGATGATCCGCCATCTTCATCACCACTTTTGGGACCCTCACGTAAGAGGGCATTGTAGCGCTGACGATAGCTTATCATTGTCTTAATCATCAATGCGCCCCTCTGCAACTCTATTTGTTCCTTCTTATTAAATTTATCCCTTTGCTTGCCAAAATCGTCCCATCTCTTGGATAGATTACTAAGGTATACATCTGTCAATACACTGGAGTCATTATTCAGCAGAGTATTCATGTCATTCTTCACTGATTCCAGCGCTATCCCACGCTCAGGGCTTAACCAAATATCCCGCCAGTTAAAGTTTTTTACCATTGCATCAAACACACTGATCCTGGTGCTTTCTACTTGGTTTTTAATCAGTTGAAGATCCAGTTTCCACTGCTCTCCGCTAAGCTCTGCTATAGCCTTTTTGGCATCTTTAGCAGCCTCTTTAACTCCATTTAGGCTTTGACTAAACCCGTCTGTCGAGCTTATAAGCTGAGGATATCTTGAAGACAGCTTGTTATGTATGGTGGAGAGTTCCTTCTGTTCTTTAGCGCTTTTATTAGACTGCTCAGCAAGCTTTTGATATCGTTCGGCGAGCTTAAGGGTTTCTTTTGCCTCATTTTGTAGGCCGGACACTCTTTCCTTTTCCTGTTCAAGGCGTTGGCGCTCCACATCCATCTGTTCTTTCATCAGTTTTGTGTTCACCTTAAAGACTGCGTTTAATGCAGCATAAGCCCCGGTGATTCCGATAATTATCCAGCCGACAGGACCTATGCTTGCGAGAAAGCCCTGAACTGCTCTGCCAGCAGCCATCATGCTTGCCCCTAAAGCCTTCATTACTGAAGAGAAGGATACTACGCCAAGAGTAACGCCTTTAAGGGTTGCGGCGGTAGCGATAACGGACGCGATGTATGTTTGTTGTTGGATGGTTAAAGCCGCAAAGGCGGCGCGATTTGCCATTATAGCGAGGGTGTGTTTCACCACCAGGGCGTTCATAATGATCAGTCCCATGGTGATGTTTCTTTGTTCGGCACCCATGGCGCCAGCGGCTTCGATTACGGGTTTCATGGCATTGGCGAGGTCGGACAGGATGGGAACGATGCCTTCGGCGAGGATTTCCTGGAGGTCTCCCCAGGCGTTTTTGAGCTGAGTAATAGCGCCGATGGAGGAGGCAGCTTGTTCTTCGGCGATGCTGAAGTAACCGGACCCAATGGAGACAACCTGGTTGAACTTTTCGGCTTGGGATGCGGTTTCATCCAGGACGATACCGTAGCGGCCAAGCATGGATGTGTTTCCTGCGGCAGCTTTACCGATGAGATCCATGGCGGTGGCGAGATCGATGCCGAAGGCGGCGGAGAGTCCGATAGCGGCTTTTGTGGCGCCTTTTAGAGTATCGATATTATCGAAGCGGGCGATATTTTGCATTTGGGCCATCGAGGTCATGAGCAGCTCGTCACCATAGACAGTAATTTTTTGGATTTCGGAGGCGAAGGCGGCGAGCTTTGCGGCATTGATATCCACTTCCATGCCGGTGGCGCGGAGGGCGGCCTGGAGGGTGATGAAGGCGGATTCCTGTTCTTGAGCGGCGCGGATGAAGGAGCCGAGCGAGCGATCGAGGACAGAATAGATTTGCTGGACCCCGGAGATGGCGAGGCCTAATTGAGCGGTAAAGAGTTTGGCGGAATCGTAGAGAGACTTAAAGGACTTGTTCATATCCTTGAGAATGCCGAGCTTGGCAGAGGAGATATCGATATCCACGGGGATATCGTGTTTTTTGCCGATTTCGGCGACGATCTGTTCGAGTTCGTCACGCCCTTTGAAATCCAGGGTGATGGTAAGCTTTGAGTTATTCATTTGCGCGTCCTAAACGTAAGGCTTATAATATAGGTAAGAGGTTAAGATGGTATTATTAATCATAGCGATAGCCATTTGCTACGTGCTGTACCGGATAGGCAGTTCCGTAGCAGGAAGCGGCGTGAAAGAGATAGACGATTTATTCAAGTGATCTCCAAGAGTGGGCAGAGGAAGGCAGTGCGATCTTCATGGTAAAGATCGACGAGGGGGATGGCCTCATCGATTTCAATGAGATCCGGATTTGCGCCGATCCTGTATAGGATGAATCTGATATTCATGAAGATGTTTCCAGGGGCGGGATCGGATCCTGATGATTCTTCAAGTTTAAGGGTCCGATGGTGATATCTATCACAAAAGGGAGGATAATCCCCAGGCATTCTTCGCGGGAGCACTCTTCCCAATTTTTAGGTGCAGAATCGGGGTCATCTGAGATGTATGCATCGGATTTGGTAATGGTAGCACAGATCTGGGGCATGGAGCCGGAGGCCAGAAAACGGGCGGCGAGATCCGGCAAAGTGAGATCCTGAACAAGCGAGAAATCCCCGGTAAGGACTCCTTCGATCCCGGCTTCTTTGAAGAGGGGATAGAGGCGTGAGAGGGTAGTGACATCGGTGTGTATTTTCATATATACTCCTATTTTGCTGCCAGGGGTTGGCCATCCTGGGTTTGGATTTTTTCTGCCATTTTGATAGCCATGAGGTTGATGAATTCTTCATTGATGAAATTCGCGTTGTAGAGTAGTTTGCAGTGCATGGTTTCGGTGAAGGTTTTGATACCAAACATCGATACTGAGGCGATTCGGGCGTGTGCCCATAGCGATTGAGACTGCATAAGCGGAACATCGTAGGAGAACTGTGGGCTATTGGAGGATATCCGCACTAGGCCATCTTCAGTTCCGGTTATTTCTGTACTATCGGAGCTATTGAAGAGGATTTCCGCGAGATATGAGCAGCCTGGGGGAGTGTCCGGACCAGGTTCTGCATTAATGCTCAGTCGGTTCATTAACGCCACCAGAGAGTAGTTTCTGGGACGAGGGGCTTCTTCGCTTTTTATTACATCGCCCAACACGGGATTTTGCACCAGGAGGTGTCCTGTGAGGGAGATATTCGAGAGATAGTTGAAATTGCGATAGCGAACTACTACATGGAAATAGCGCCCTCGCATGCCAGAATCCTTTGGGATATTGACGATATTCGCCACAGAGCCATCGAAATTGATGGTAGCCCCGGAGGAGGCTACTACGGAGCTTCCGGAGATGGTGATCTGGGTAGAGGGGGACGTATCCACGCACCAGTAGAAGAGGTAAAAGCCGCCAAAGGGATCAGTAATGGTGGGGCAAGTAACGCGGATGAATGAGCCCCGATCGGAAGCGGAGGGAGCTCCTGGCGAGAGGTAATCCAGGGCTTTGATCATTGGGCTAACCTGAATGTAGGGGACGGCGTCGCCGGGGTTTGAGGCGCCGGGTAGGTTGATGATCTTGTTGCCATTGGCATCCATGGACTGTTTTAGATACAGAGTGGAGCCCGTGACCTCGAAGGCGGAGGAAGAGCTAAGGATAAGCTGCATCAGTTTATCCAGGGGTAATTTCTTGGGCTCATACGAATCGCTTGCATCTGCAGACAGGAGGAGATCCTGCAGAGCAGGTGCGGAAAGGGTGGGCAGGGCTTGGAGGGTGCTGTCGTTATCTGGCATAATTTACTCCTTTATTTAGAGTTGTAGAGTTGTAGGGTTTTAGAGTTGAGAGTAGAAACGGCTTCCAGCCGTTTATCAAGCGGCAAGATGCAGCTTCTACTATCAAATTCAACTGCGAGCGCAAGGGAGCCATTAACTCATAACTCATGTAAAGTTTGGCTCACTGGTGATGTCCACCGGGTGGTAGTTTGAAGTAGGGAGAATGAGCTTGTTTCCGCTATTTGATAACAGCAGGAAGTGCTCCTTATCCAGCATCAGGAATCTGGGCAGATTCACGATCAGCGGTAGTTCGTTTAGCAGTGTTTTGCTGAAGAACTCCAGATCAATTGATTGCCCGGCATTGAGATTGGTAATCTCTTTGTAGCCAAATTCGCTTTTGGGGAATACGTAGAGATTGAGCGTGACCCCGGACGAAAAGCGGGGTTGCAAAAGGATGGGAAGCCTATTTGAGCGGGAGTGATTGATGATATTCATCATTGTAAGGTGTTTTTCGTAGTCTTGAGCCCCGGTGTTATAGAGCTTAAGATGCACATTGGCGCGATAGCCCATGAACACCGGGATGGCATCTCCACCAAGAGTTTCGAGCTGCTCTTCCTTGGGCTCAAAGACCACTTCTCCGGCGGGGTTCTTGGTAGGGAAATGCACGCTGAGATCGCCAATAGACATGCGCGGGGAGCCGTAAGAAAATATAGGATACATTATGCACTCCTTAACTCATAACTATCAGATGAACCTAAAATCGACTATTCTATTGCCTTCGCTATAGTCCAGAGCGAGGGCAAGCGCCCAGAACTTATCTCCGTGATGCTCATTTGATTCCGAAGAGTATGAGAACACGGAACTGCGGTTTGCAGTGCGTTTGATGGACAGGATGTGGGATACCAGGCTGGGATCGTTTGGGATGCGGATTTTCTTTTCTTCGAAGGCAATGCGCATTTTCTTTGCCAGGCGTTCTTTGACGGCGGGAGCGAAGCTAACTCCCCGCACCTTTGCGGGGTAGGCAAAAGATAGATCCTCGTGCAAGTTCATTCCGATCCCGCCTTTATCGATGGCGAGCACCTGAGTAGATGGCCGGGAGAGGATATCCATAAGGCGCTCTTTTTGCACTCTAAATGCGGTTTTCTGCCAACTTTTAATGGAGAGGCACCAGGTGATACCATCGTGCCGGGTGGTTTCTGCAATTGCGGTTTCATCCTTGGTTCTGCCGATATCCACGCCATAGACCAAGGGTAGAAGCGGCATCCTGCCGCTTGACAAACTGCTGGAAGCCGTATCCACATTTAGGTTTCGTCCCATAAGGGTGGCGGCAAAGGCATCCGAGAGCGGATCGTAAAGACACGGCTCGATGAGGTTATAGGGGATATAGCTTTCGGCGGTATCCAGCGGAATACACTCGTAAGCCTGGGCAAATTCTTCCGGATCGAAGAGTTCGCGCAGTTCCTCGATATCCACCGGGAAGCCGTCTCTAATGGCATCGTGAATGGTGATCTGGTGCTTGCTCCACTTGCTGGATTTGGAGCTAAAGATCTGCCAGAATTTATCGATACGGCTTTTGGGGGTAGAGATGACCGTAACTCTGCCTTTGACAGCGGTGATGGATGGCACCATGGCGCGCCAGATCTCGTTATCGCGAATTGTGAAGGCAAATTCATCCAGATAGACGTCTCCATTAAAACCGCGGGCGGTGCGCCAGTTTGTGCTGCAGACGCGGATGTGGCGCCCTCCAGGAAGCTCGATATAACCCTCTTTATCCACCGTAGGCAGGAGTTCCAGGCTATCCAGATGGCCTCTGATATAATCCATCACGATCTCGGCATTCATCTTGGAGGCTGATACGATGAGCTGGTTGCGATCCCGAATAAAGGCTCCGGAGATGGCGTCGATGCCAAGAGTGTAGCTAAGCCCGATCTGGCGGGATTTATTGGCAATGCGCCAGCGGCTGGGATCCACCAGGAACTTCAGCTGGAAGGGATACAGGGTTTTCTTGATGTATGGTGCCAGGAGGTCGATGTATCTATTCATAACGCAGTGAAGCTCGCTTTTCCTGCCATAAACTGGGGATCCCAGGCGTCGCCGCGTTTGGAATCAGTAAGGATTATGTATTTCTCTGCCGGGGATTTTGGCATAAGGTCACAAAGTTGGTCGAGATAGGAGCGAATAAGCTGAATAGAGAAAGGCGAAGTAACGACCACTTCGTTGATCAGGATCTCGAGGGGAAGTGCCACCTCGGCGCGAAAGGATACGATAAGGGGCTGGGTGGAGGGCAGCACCCGCATGAACTTGTAAGGCTGGACGTAGTTTACGCCAGCGATGCGCAGCTTCTCCGGAATAAAGACACGGACATTGCCCTTATTCCGGAGGCTGGCGATTACGGTTTTATGTTTGTGGATCATGCCCCTGCGATACTCACAGACATCATCGCATCGGCATCGAACGACACGATGAGCGGGGTGGTGGAGCCGGAATTTACCATAATGCTGGCAGTGATGGAATGGGAACCAGGCAAGAGATAAGCGGCATCGACATCGTTGGATTGGAAGGTGGCGGTAAGGGAGTAGGTGCCACTCATGGGGAAGGTGAGGCCGCAGTTTAGGGTAACCAGGACTTTCGCGATGCCATAGGCGGTAGCGGATTCAGCGGTGGGGGTACCTGCGACAACGGACGAGGGGGTAACGGTTTGGGAACCAGTGGGACCCTCCTTTGTGACTGACCAATTGTCAGCAGTTTTGAGGAGGTTTTTGAGGTCGTTGACGGCGTCCGCATTGATATGGGTAGAGAGGAAGGCGGGGAAGTAGAGCTTGAGCGCCACATTGGCGTTACTTTCTTTCACTGTGGCGGCGCTTCCAGCGCCGGAGTATGCATCAGCCGGAATAGCCGCATTGATCATCATGTAGTGCAGGTTTTGATTTACGGTGATGATCTCTTCGGAAGTCCAAGTTCCGACGGCTATTTTGTAGCGGACAATAGGGCTTTTCTGTGTGGCAGAGATGCCGTCGGCATGAAACGCGACATATTTGTCTTCGGCTGGTTTTGAGGCTTCGCGCATGCGGATATCGTTGAAATTTACGGTGACGGACATACCGGAGGGGGCGGGGCTGGGATTATCGGTACTATAGAGGATGATATGACCAGAGTATGCGGAGAGATTGGTGCCGTCTTTCTCGACGAGAAGCTCTTTCCAGTCTACTCCGTCGTAATATTCGACTTCGGTCATGTAAATGCCTTTTAGGTTTGCCATATGTTTCTCCTTTATTCCATTATTAGGTCTATGCCATTTGTATCGATCCAGACGCAATCGGGATTGAGGGGTTCAGAATCCTGAACATAGATATCTTTTCCCAAGACCTTGTTTTGGGATAGTATTTGGTTGATTTCAGCGCGCATGGCATCCAGTCCGTCAGAAACTGAAGAATCCGCAATATATGCGTCCAATTCCTGTCTGATGGATACAAGTTCGGACAAAGCAGAACTAAGCGTGGAGCTGGTAGATTTTACATCGCGCGCGAGATACCTGAATCGCGCTTGCAGATATGATAGACGGTTATCGACTTTCAAACTCATCTCTCAACTTTTCAGCATATTCAGCGCCGTTTCTGCTGCTGAAGGCATGACATCGAAGGCTTTGAAGCTGATATCCGTTTTGAGGGTAAAGACTTCCTGGAAGAAGGCGTCGAGCTGTCCGCCAAAGATGTTTTGGAGCGGTTTGATGCGGGTATTGAGGAAGATCTTGAGCTCTCCGGAGGCTTCTCCGCCACCACCTAAGGAGCCGGGGATCATGATGCCCGCCAGGCGGGGCGGAACTCCGTGGCAGGAGATGATTTCTGCCACCAAGGAATCTTTGAGCTCCAAGAACTTACCATCGTGATGATCCTGAAGCTTTTCGAGCTGCACCTGGACACCTTCCGGGATGGGCGCGAGGCAGAATTTGGAAGCGTTTTCCACGCCCAGGAACTTTTCCCGGAAAAAGCGGCGCAGACCAGACTCGGTGGCGGGACTGATGTCTCCGCCTTTGATGAACAGGATGCCATCCGGGATGGCGTTGTTTTTGAAGAAATTGCGGTTATAGGTCTTTATCGTGCTGATGGTCTCGATGGTGCCATCTTCGATGAGCGGGAGGTAATCCGGAGAGCCCCAGAGCTGCGAGAGGAGCCCGGGTTCGCGGAAGTGCCAGACGGACTCGGAATCAAACTCCACCTTACCGCTATCCAGCTCTTGGATCCAGCCGCCATTTTTTCCTGCAGAGACGGTCCAGGATGGCATGTGGTAGATCTCGAGGGAGCTTCCTGTGCGCACGATCTCCCAGAAGGCATCGCCAAAGACCCGGAGATCCAGGATGGTCTTCTGCAGCAAGGTAAAGAGGCTATCTTCGCGCACGGATTCGGAAAGCCTGGCTACTACATCCGGATTTTCGATGCCATCGCCCAGGATGCAGATAGTTTTCAGGTTTATACAGCTGGCATGCCAGGAGCTTTTGTAATAAGCCTCGATGAGCTCGGTTACATCGTAGGGGCGGCCACTATCCTGGTTATTGCGAGTGGGCTGTTTGCTGGATTTGAAGACCATGAAACGCATTGAAACTCCTTTTTTTTGTGATGAGTTATAAGTTAATGTAGCAGCGGCATCCTGACGCCCTTCAAACGGCTGAAAGCAGTTTCTACACTCATATCATAAAGCTCGCGCGAGCCCAAATTATATATTGTTTATGTACAATTCCCAGCCGCTCACTTTGGGCAGAAAATCCGCTTTTACGGCGGCGGCGATGGAAGCAACGACGTCGAATATAGTCGCCAGATCGCCGTAGGTGATGCTGGCCAAGTTCACGCTACTTCCTTCAGCCGCAGCTAAAGCGTACATCATCTTCAGAAACACCGGGAATGCATCTTTTGGGTTGCCACCAAACAATTGACAGTATTTTACATTGTAGTTGGCAATATCGGACTTATACCCGTCTGAACAGCTGGCAAAGATACTAGAGCAATTTGCTATGATGTCTCGTTCATTGCAGGATAGGACCATATTAAGGGTTATAATGCCTTTCTCTTCGAGTTCCACCACATGCAGCTCATTGCCGTTGGTTTGGACCAATATTTCCTGTTCGTTTGGTATGATGGGGCAAAGCAGGGCCGCCTGGTTGCGGACGATCCTGTCTTCTGGGGGGTATGCGGAAGTGAGGGATTGGTTGTTGCTGCCACGCAACAACTCAATAGAATCTGCCTGGAGCTTTGGAAAGAGTAATATCCTCCATTTGCTAAAGAAATTAACATAATATTGATAGGCAGGGGCATCCGCAGCGTAGCTGATGGTTGCCGAAAAGCGGATGAGTTCAAATTCGCCGGATTTGGTCTCGATGAGATAGTCATCCGTATCGCGGAAAAAGATGCGCAGCACATCCCCCGCAGGAAATTCTCCACCGGCGTAGTAGCCCTCTGAAATAGCCGGTACTAGCCAGATTTCGCACAGAGGCCAAGGGTTTTCGATGGCTTCCAAAATGGAAAAGGAAAGGGAGAGCTTTTCGCTTCCGACCTCAGTGGAGCCATCATCCAGATCTATTGTCTTATCCGGCTCGGTCTTGAAACTGAGATCGCTGGTTTTGCCCAAGAAGTGAGGTGCAGGGCCGGTCCACACATCCTGGAAGGGTTTTGCTTGCTGAAAGGCAAGCACATAGTAGAATTTAGCTGGCATTGAGACTCCTTAATTTAGAGTTGAGAGTTGAGAGTTGAATGCCGAGTTTTGAATTCAACTTTCCACTTTCAGCTTTCAACTGCGAGCGCAAGTGAGCCATCAACTCTGCACTTTCAACTCTCAACTCATGATTTATCATGTAAGTGTAACCGGTACCATAGCGGGATTCACATCGCTGGAATAGCGCACCTTACCGGTAAGCTTGATGATATCTTCTTTATTACTACCGATCTCGGGAGTGGGATAGATCTGGATGCCGAATATGGCCCAGGCTTTGGTGCCCTGGCGGGAATCATAGACCAGGATATCCACTTTCTGGTTGATTAAAGCGCTACGGATAGTGGTAAGCGCGGACGGGCTCCAATTGATTAATTGCAGCTCGGCGTTTGCGGCTTCGCTGCCGACCTCATCTGTACCATCACCCATAGCGGTGGTAACATCCGGTTCGGTCTTAAGCGTGGTTTCCTGGGTAACTTTGGCATTACCGGGCAGAATGCTCCAAGCGCTCTCCAAAACTGATTTCGCAATGCTGGAGACGGGAGTGTCTGCAGTGCGGACATGGACTTTATCGTAGAATCTTACGGCCATTATTTCTCCTTATTTGGTTTAGAGTTGAGAGTTGAGGTAGCAGCGTCATCCTGTCGCTTTTCAAACGGATGGAAGCCGTTTCCACACTCAACTTTCAACTTTTTTGTGTCTGTTTGAGGGGGCTTTAAGCACCCCACTTTTGTATAGTTCCAGGCGAAACTCGTTGAAGCGGGCATCGAAGAGAGCAGTGATTTGTTGCATGGTGATCGGCTCACACTCTTTGAATTTTTCGATCTCGCGTGCATCACCTTCCAGGCATTCGACCTTTCTTGCCAGACGCTCGATCTTTTTTGCGTGAGAAGCCCAAATGTAACTTATCAAGCTGACGATGATGCCAAGCACAAAGATACTGAGGCTAAGCGGGATAGTCACATTTGCTCCCTTATTTCACAGCTACAGAGCTGCGTTCAAAAGCTGCCTGGACAGCGGTTTCGAGGGAGCCGAATTTTTTAACAAGAGCCTTCTGATCTGCCTTGGGCAACATGGAACGGGCCATATCGGTAACGAGCTCTTTTTTTTGAGCGCCGCTGAGGTTTTTCTTATTTTGCTCCACAGAGGCGATGATCTCGATAATGCGCATCAGGATGGGCTCCAGGGTGCTTTCGGCGATATCGATGCCGAGCTTTTTGAAGAGCCGGGTGATGAGCGGAGTAGCGATGATAACCACCAGAGGCGCCAGGGCTTGAGCGATGAGCGAGAGGGGATTTTGGGCTATTGTCTGGGCGGTTAGCGCAGCAAGCATCAGCACCAGGGCAAGAGTAATAAAGATTCGTTTGTACATTGTAACTCCTTTTTTAGTTATGAGTTATGAGTTAGTTCAACTCTCAACTCTCAACTCTCAACTTTATATATCCACCCAGCCCAGCTCGCTTGGAATCTCACTGCGCAGCTGAGTCAGGGTGGAAATTGCCGCATCTTCCCAATTTCTGGAAAGGCGGAGGATTTCGGATATTTCGCTGGCACGGATTTCTCCACTGCCAAAGGCATTTACGTCGTGAATGCTGCTTCCTTCATTGATCATGCGGGAGCTTTTGAGCAGATCCGCGATGGTGAAGGCGGCAACAGAGTAGATCAGGCGGGCATCCTGGGCATCCAGCAGAGAGGTGAAAGCTGTGGTGCCCAGGTAAGCCCGCGCTCTATCGCAGGAGAGGCTTGCAAAAAGCTCGATGCGTGAATCCGGGATGGCGGGATCGACGGCCTGGTAGCTTCTGACCGTTTCAGCCCAGATCATGCTACTTTCCCTATTATCTTGGCAAGCACGCACTCAGTTTTTGGGTTCATGCCTACCAGGTCTTCCCCATATTCCACATCGGGCTCGGCAAAGAAGCGGGGGATATCGGAAAGCTGCTGCAGCACAGCATACAGCGCACTGCGCGCATCCCGGTAGGAGCCACTGAGCGGCTGAAGGATCCATACACTGAAGATGTGCTCGCCACTGAGCATGCTCCCGCCCCCATAGACAGAGAGGCGGGAGGCATCCGGCACAACGGCGATGCAGGGCAAAGCGGGCTGACGCAGTTTGAGGTTATCCACCACGGGCAAATCCACGCGGGCGGATATCTCAGCTGCAAGATGGTCGTATGCTTCCAGGAGAGTCATTAGTCACTTAGGTTCCGGTGGGATCCTCGACGGGTTCCTCGACCAGCATCTTCATATTGATGTAAGGATGAATCTGGCAATCCAGGCGCACAGAGAGCACGGCTTTGGTGCCGCGGGCTTCCGGATAGCGCTGAGTTTCCAAGTACACTTCGCGGGAAAGCGGAACCAAGAGCCCGGTCATGTCACCAAAGAGAATGCGGTTTTGGGGCAGGTGGGCGATCTCCATCAGCTCGTATTTGCCGCGGAAATACAGCTTTCCATCGCGCTCTTTGATGATCGGCTTGGTGGTGGTAACTTCTTCCCACAGCAGGTTCATGTCGGTGGGCGAGATGAAGATCTTGGTGGCGGGATTTACCAGGTAATCATCCGGAGAGCCATTGATCAGCTTGATGATCTTCTTGGAAACCGTGTTTTCGGTAGCGCCGTAGGTAACGGTCTTGCCCAAAGCGGTCATTTGATTCTCCAGTCCGTTCAAAATGGTGAGCATGATCTCGCGATCGGTAGGAGCCGCGGGAACTGCAGGATCCAGCTCCACATCACCATTGAGCACCAGGTCCGAGAGGTCTTTGGCAAAGATCTTGGCGAACATCTCGGCGATCTTTTCCGGAGTGGTGCCCATATCCTCGGCATAGCTATCCGGGATCACGATGGGCAGCACCAATTCCTTCACGTTGTAGCTAACGTCCGCCGCATTAAGGTTTTGCAGGGTGGCAACGGTTTGGCGTCCACCGGAGGCGTTGTGGGCATTGCTAAAGCCGCGGGTTTTGTATTGGGCCATCGAAACCACGGGATAGGTGCCGATGGGCAGATCCACCTTGGGGCAGGTGCATAGGCCCAGGATGGGAGCGTTTGCGATAACCATATCCAGGAACTTCTCTGTGGTTTTGGGAGTTAAGAGACCCAGGTTTTTTCCTTCTTTTGCCATGTTTCCTCCTTTAGTTCAGGGCACCAAAATCGAATTCCTGGAAGCTGGAACTTTCGCCAGCCTTATCGATCTTTACACGCTCACCATCGATGGTGAGTTGGCGGGATTTGGGAACTTTGTCCACTTTGGAATTGATGGCAGCCAGGTCGCCGGCCATTTTTTCTACTTTGGTGCTGAGCTCTTTCACGAGATCCAGCACGGGGTTGCTATCTTCGGTGGTGGGTGGCTCTTCTTCGCTTTTTTGGCAGTAAGCGCCCATGGAGAGGCCTTTGAGCTCGCCCTTTTGCACCTTCTGAAAAGTTTCGCTTTTGGGATCCATCTTGATAGCCACTTCCCAGGCACCTTTTGAATTGATGGAAGATTCCACCACTGTGGCGCCGGTGGGCTGTTCGTTGTGATTTTCATCGATCTTGGCGTTTGCGCCTTTCATCAGAAAATCGTGCGCGGCCTGCCGGATGGTCTCTTTATCCGCCCAATCACCATCGCTATCCTTTACGTTTGGTTCGTAAACGGTGCCATAGACGATGCCTTCGGGCTCGCTTTTGGTGATCTTGATCTGTTTCTCGTCCGTAAACTTGGCGTCGGAGCTTTTGTAGACGATATCCAGCTTGTTGGCGGGGTTTTTGACCAGGCTGATGTAGGCCACACTGACTTTGTTCAGTTTTGCCATTTTTACTCCTTTAACTTGGGCGGCTTATTTATGGGCGCGCACAAGCTAAAGCCATGGTGCCAGAGGGCTAAAAGCTGTCAAATTTGCTGTGCATATCTGCACGATTGTTTGTAAGTGATTGGAAGAGTTATGAGTTGAGAGTTGAGAGTTGAGTGTAGAAGCGTCATCCTGACGCTTTATCGTATGAAAAAGCCCCGGAAAACCAGGGCGATATTCTGTGGATTTACAGCATCTATGAATTGGTAATTTTATCCAGCTTCTGCAATCTTCTTTTAACCGCTGCCTTTGGCTTAAGCTTAACTGCTGCGCCATATCTCTGTTTTGCTTGATCTATCATTTGGAGCTTAGCATAGATATCTCCTATGCGAAGCTGGATATCCGACTTCCAATTATCTGAAGGTATTCGATCAATGGCCTCATTGAATTGATCAATGTAATACTGATAATCATTTATACTACAAAAATCTGCTTCTTTAGATGCTAATTCATCTGACAGCACGGAATACAATTCATATCCTGAGCAATTATCATACCATGTAGGATTTGATATGTCGTTACCCTGAATACATACTCCATCAAATGAATATATCAAATGTAGGGCAGATTCATTAAAGTGCAAAGTAAGAGTATCCTCGTCAATACGTATTTCGTGATGGGTCTCATCAAATCTTGCTATCTGCTTACACTCATTTAGATCAAAGAGAAAAGTTGCATTGCTATGCTCTTCATAGTCACTTCCTGCCGTAGAGCAAGCAGCATACTTCCCAGAAGGAGAAATGGTATTACTAAGAAGATTTGCCTTAAATCGCTTTTTGAAGATGGTTTCACCCTGTAGGTTCAGTACATAGAATACTCCAGCGAGGGCTGTAGTATCTAGCCAGTCGTTAAATATTACTACCCCATTATCTCCCACTTTTGCGTCGTGGGGTCGTTCGAACTTTTTCTTATAGAGAATGCTATCATTATGCTGCAGAATCACATGGCCATTGATTCTTCGTTTGTTCTCAATGTGTGAAGTGCTGCAAGCAACAGAATAGATACCATTATGAGATCTGATAGACAATCCGAAAAACCTCAATGAATCAATCGTGAGCCAGTTGTCATATCCGCTAGTATCATCGCTGTTTGGAACTTTGATTTTACTCACAAGATCATCCATGCTGATATTAATCATGGCTTCTGTCTTTGGGGAAGCGCTTTTGGTTGGCTTTAATTTGGCAGCAATAATCACAACGCAAGCAACTACAAATAAAATAATAAGCACTACAGCCATATCTCTATCCTCAAATCATAACTCATAACTCTCAACTCTCAACTCCGATTATACCTTCTAATGCACAGATCCAATATCCCGATCATCACGATATCCGGATCCCCTTCGCTATAGATCATGGGCTCGTAATGGGAATTGAGAGGCACGAGCATGGTGACTTTGCGCTTGTAATCCTCCACCAGCTTCTTCAGCGTGATGCCATCCTCGCAGCGGAAAGCCATGATCTTGCCGCATACATCCACCTCACGCCAATCACGCGAACATACCACCAGATCTCCGGGCAAGACAAAGGGCGACATACTATCCCCCGACACCCGGAAAACCATATAAGGCGGCGCAAACGAAAGCAAACCCCGCGGCAAATCCACCACCTTCCACGGCTCCTCATAAATCTCCTCCGCAGGCTCGCCCGCCGCAATCTCGCCCACTATCGGCACCGATATCGTATCTCCCAAAAACGAAGCATCTACCTCCTGTAACTCCTGAAACATAGATCCACTACCCGTAAGAAGCCAGTTGAGATTCACGCTTAGAGCTTCGGATAACTTTTGTAGAAACTCTCCGCCAGGATATTGTTGATCGTTTTCATAGCGACTAATTGCCGCCTGGGTCGCTCCCACAAGCCGGGATAGACTTACCTGGTTGATATTTCTTTTGCTTCGTATCTCTTTTATTCTCTTACCGATAGACATCTGTCCGCCTTAAGATATACTTAAAATCATATTATGTTCTTGACAGGATATACCAATAATCATATCTTGTCCCTATAACCTAAGTCTACAAAATGAGGTGATGGAATGAATGTCAAGAACAAAGTTCAGAAGGACGAGAGTAGAAGCGGCATCCTGCCGCTTTCAAAGAGGCTGGAAGGCATTTCCAGAGAAATGAATAATGCGGCAGCACGAGCGAATGAAGTGCATCATAAAACGCCACAACTTTCAACTCTCAACTTTCAACTTTCAACTAACCAAGAGAGGTAAAAATGCAAAGTAAGAAGATACTAAGTGCCGCTGAGATCCGGGCGGAGCTTGCCCGGCGGAAGATCAGCAAGGCGCAGTTAGCGCGCGAGACCGGGATCTACTATCCCTACCTGATTGAGGTGCTGCAGGGGCATCAACCCGCCACCAGGATGCGCCAAATCATCACAGCACACCTGCAGAAGCGGGGTTCGCATGAGCCAAAAGCCCTGCATTGATAGGAATTGTGTCCATGGGATACTCCTTCTTGTTTTTTACCAAACCCAAGCTTGGGGTATCCCTATTTTTTGTCAATAAGAGGCAATCATGAATGATAAGTTGAAAGTTGAGAGTGGAGAGTTGAAGCTGATCCCCGTGCAGGAATATGCTGAACTGGTGGGGAAAAGCAGACAGGCTGTTCTAAAGGCAATTAAAAATGGTAAGCTGAGGGCTGTGCTCGCACCTCACCCTACGGTATCCGGAAGAACAGCTTACATGATCCCTGTGCATGACAACCATGACAACCATGACAACCATGACAACCATGACAACCATGACAACCATGACAACCATGACAACCATGACAACCATGACAACCCATGCGAACCATGCGAACCCACTGCAACCACTGCAACCGATGCAACCGATGCACCCACGGAAACCACGTCAACCCCCAGTGTGGAAACGGCATCTTGCCGTTTTATAAAGCGTCAAGATGACGCTTCCACTCTCAACCCTAAAACCCTACAACTCTACAACTCTCAACTCTCAACTGAGACTCTGTCTCTTCCTTCCGGCTCCATCATCACCCGCGGCAGTTCCCGCCTTAGCGAGAAGCAGAAGCGCATTGCGCTGCGCCGCGCTCAGGTGTGTGAGGAGCTGCAGGGCTTGATCACGAGAGAGAAGCTGAGCCTGGCAGCTGGCATCGGGATCTATCTGGAGCTATATAATGCTGGAGCGCACCAGAGCGTGATCCACGCCACTTTGGGGGACATCTCTGCCAGCACTTTGCGCAGGTGGTACAGCACCTGGATCAAGACTAAGGATTGGCGGGAGCTGATTCCGCAGTGGAAGAGCGGCAATATAGGCCACCAGGTACCGCAGGAGGATTTCAATTGGATCATCGGCATGCTGCATTCGGATGCCAAGCCATCGGTCTCCAGCGCGCTCAAATGGTGGCATCTGAAGTTGCGCATGGAAGGGCGGCGGCAGACGGTCTCGGATAGGACGATGGAGCGCGCCATCAGTGTTTTTGCGCAGCGCCACGCGGCGCGTTGGGCATATATGCGCAAAGGCGCGAAATATTTCAAGGATCACTACCTGCCATATATCTTCCAGGATCATTCCCAGTTATCTATCGGGGATCTCTGGTATTCCGATGGCTGTACGCTGAATTTTGACGTGATAAACCCCTACACCGGAAAGCCTTGCCGTCCCATCTTGGTTACCTTTATGGATTACGCCAGCCGCATGATCGTGGGCTTTGACCTGGATTTTAGCGAAAACCGCCGGGTGATCGCCAGTGCCTATCGCAATGCTATCACCTTGTGTGGCTTTGTGCCTCTATACATCAAGTGGGACAATGGCAGAGCCTACCGGAGCTTGCAAGGTGAAAAGATGAGCCGGGAAGAGCGGGAGCAGATGCGGCAATTGGAGCGGGATTTGGTTGCGGAGATAAGCGGAAACATCTACGCCACAGGAGTGCTGGAAATTCTTAATTCCCTGCCTTACAACCCCACTGGCAAGGCGTTTCAGGAACGCTTTTATGGTACCATGGACGAGGGATTTGAGCGTTATATGCCGGGCTACCGGGGCAGCAGCATAAGTGACAAACCAGCGCATCTGATGCGCAACGAGAAGCACCTGCAGGCGCTCAATGAAAAGCGCACCTCCGGGATCACGCTCACCGTAACCGAAGCCAAGATCCTGCTGGAATGGTGGATGATCGCTGTATATGGCATGGAGCCGCACGACGGGATTGGCGGCCAAAGACCCTGGGAAGTGTGGCAGGAAGGGGTGAAAAACATCGATGCCAGCCGGCGCCGCAATCCGGACGAACTCTGGTATCTGATGCTTTCTCAGGAAGTGAAGAAGCTGGATCGCAGTGGCGTGAAAGTGCGCGGACTTTGGTATTATGACGAGGCTCTGTTTGACTATGTGGGGCGCAAGGTATATGTGCGATACGACCAGATGGATGACCGCTATGTATTTGTATATGATGAAGCTCGCCAGCCGATCTGCCGGGCTCTGCTACGCATCGAGCACGACCCCCTGGTAACCGTGCGCGGATCCGCAGATGGCAAGCTGCAATACACCGCCGAGATGAAGCGAAAAGCAAACCTGGAAAAGCGGATCAAGCGCGACGCAGAGCTGCTGCAGGAGCTTACCCACGAAGGCGGGATGTTCATGCAGGAGGCAATCCAAAAGGTGCAGGACATGAAGGCTACTGGCCAACTTACCACCATTGGCCACGAGCTGCCTCAGCTTCCGAATACCAATTCAGAAGCGGATTCCAGCCTCTTGGAAGAGCCTGAGACAAAAGAAGATAAGGATGAAGTAATCTCCCGCGAGTTCCTCGATGCCATCGGGGTGGGGAGCTAAGGCTTGATGAATAATGAACAATGAAAGATAAATAGAGAGGTGAACACATGAAAAGTCATTTACTGGTACCTACAAAGAACGTAAAGCGTGGCTTGGAGTGCATGAGCTACCTGCTCTCGCGCCCGGTGGCGCATCAGGTGGGCATGGCGATGATCTACGGCCGTCCCGGGCTGGGGAAGACCCAATTTAGTATGCGCTACGCCATCGAGCACAACGCTGTGTATATGAGTGCGCTGAAGGCGTCCACTCCAAAGAGTTTTGTGGTGGAGTTACTCAAGGCAATCCGCGCGCTCTACGAGCCGGAAAATACCACGCCCATCACCGGACCCAAAGCAAGGCTCTTCCGTGAGGTCTTGGACACCTTGAACCGCTATACCACGAAGGTGCATCTGCCTGTGCTCCTGATCGATGAAGTGGATAACATCATACACTACCCCCACGAGGAGATCGTTGGCATGCTGCGCGATATTGCGGATAACACTGTGGCTGCGGTGGTGCTGGTGGGCATGCAGGATCTGCGGGACAAGGTGGCGAAGCTGAACAGCCACTACTACAACCGCTTCATCTATTTTGCAGAATTCAAAGCCCTGGACAATAGCGACGCTGTAATGATGTGCAAAGAGCTTTCAGATATCGAGATCGCGGAAGATCTGGCACGCTACAGTAACGAAAAGAGCCAAGCCGGAGGCGATGCCAGGAAGCTAATCAAAGCTATTCGATTATATGAAGAAATCGCAGCTAAACTGGGCATAAAAGCCCTTAATCTAAACGACTACATGAAGGTGATCAAATGAACAACCAACTCCACAACTCTAAAACCCTAAAACTCTACAACTCTTTTGCGCGAGTAAAAGGCAGCGGAACCTTCCATTTGGATGAGTTCTGCGCAGTAACCGGCATGGATCCCAATCGGGCGATCCGTTGCCTTATCAAAGCTGAAAAGCTGGGGGCTATCCTGCGCCTGGGCGAGCTCTTTCTGCTCTATCCACCCAAGCCTGATAATCGTAAGGTGTGGCACGACTGGAAATTTGACATCGCCAAGCAGCGCATGATCTACGATGCTTGCTATACAGATTCCCCCACCAGCAGGTTCCAGGCTTGCGGAATCTCTTGCCCGGAACTACGGCAGATCTTGCCATTTAGTAAAACACTTCTCCAGCGTTACTTATCCGCGATGGTAAGGGCTGGCATCCTGATAGTCCAAAGAAACGGCTATCTAAACCTATACCGTCAAGGCACATGGCGAGAACTGACTACCTATCGCCAGGAAAAGGCACGATATGCCAATAAATCAAAACCATTGAAGGAGAAATCATGCTAATCATCATGCTAATCGTCTACGCCGCAATCATCACACTGCTATTCATATGCGCGTTGATCGGCGCATCCGCACAGAACCAGGATGCCGCTTGCATCATCAAGAACGACCGCATCGTGGTGAAAGACTTTATCGACCAGCTTTCCGAAGCTAAGGGTCGTGTATATGAGCTGGAGGCAGAAAACTGCAACCTGAAAGAAGTTATTGCCCGCCAGGATAAGGACATCACTACCTGTCACAAACTAATGGAACTTCAAAATCAAGCAACCGAACTCTCAACTCCTACGGAGGTGAAAAGTGCCCAAGGCTGAATTTGAAAAACAGCAGAAATACCTCTGGAGCCTGGTCAAGCGTGCGGGCTGGGATAGCGCTGTGAAGGGACAGAAGCATAGCCGATTTGCCGCATATCTGCTCAAGACCTTTGGCGTGACTCATGCCAACGTCCTCGATGAGCATCAGATGCGCCAGGCTATCGCGACCCTGAAGCCATATGCCGCCAAAGCCAGCCATCTGCGCAAGGTGAAGCTCAATGGTGCTGTAATGGCACACGTATCCCGCAAAGGGAAGGATATAGATTGGCTGCATGAAAACATGGAAAGCTGGGGCTTTGGAGATAGCCTCCGGGCGCTTAACTACAAACAAACCCTGGAGCTTTATGCGCTGGTGCGCAAGGCACTGGTATAGGAATAGAATAATGTGCGTAGCACTCCTCAACTCTCAACTCTCAACTCTCAACTCTCAACTACCAACTAAATAAGGAGATACAAAAATGGCAAAAAAGCAAATCAACCAAGCCCCCAAGAAGTCCCTCGCCGGATGGGATGACGTGAATTCCACCCTCAAACGCCTGGGGGAACTCAGCATTGGAATCCGGGACCTCGAAAACAAAAAGACGGAGCTGATCAGCGAGATCACCGCTAAGTTCGACGCCGACGCAGCTCCGCTACTTTCTGAGATCAAGAGCCTGGAAGACTCCATCCTTCAGTATTGTAAGGAGCACAAGGACGAATTCATTAAAGAACGCTCCAAAGAGCTCTCTCACGGCACCATCAGCATGCGGGTGAGCACTTCTGTCAAGATAATCAGCAAAGCAATCTGCCTCAAAGTGCTGAAATCAATGGGTATGCTGGACTATATCAAGGTAAAAGAAGAGCCCAATAAGGATATGCTAAAGACCCTCTCTGATATCGACCTGGCAAAGCTATCCTGCGAACGTAAAACCGTGGATAACATCACCATCAGTCCCAAGATCGAAGAGATCAATCAGGAAGCCTCTGCTTCCGCAAAACAGGAGGCAAAATGATCCACACCATCATCCAGATATTCGTGATGGCTCTCCTTTTCTTTGCCATCTTCCGGGAATCCAAGCGGGATCGCCTGAATCAGATGCAGCAGATTGACGATATCCGTAAGTTCTTTGATCTGCAGGCGGAATACATCGCCCGCCAGGCGAAACAACTGAGCTCCGTGATCAAAGCCCAGATCGAGCTCACTTATGCTGAAAGACATGATGAGCTTATGCAAGAGATCAAAGCCATTGGCAGCATCCTGAATGAATTCAACTCTCAACTCTCAACTCTCAACTCTCAACTCACTTCTATAGAAGCGCCCGTCAAACTCTGGGGTGAAGCGCAAGTAAAAAACGAGATCAAAAAAGGCGAAGCAAACCGCACTCTGCGCCACAAACTGCAGCAGAATAGAGAATACATCAAGTCCATGGAGCAGAGCCTGCAGATGTGTTCTAATCGGCTCTCAGCGCTAAGCACTGAGCTGGAGCAGGCGAAATCTGCCGCGCGCGATATCGTAGCCGAAACCATGAAAGAGATCTCGCTGATCCGCAGCTGGATGGAAGAGCGCGGAGTCCCCATTGCGCCGCTGGAGAAGCTTTTAAAGAAGGAATTCAAAGGCAATATCCCCAGCCAGGTCTACACTCGCACCAAAAACGAACAAGCCCTGCAGGAGACCCTATCGAACTAAAGCCGGAGGGCGTTTTGCCCTCCTTTATTTACATTTTAGACACGGCATCTTGCCGTGTGAATGTAGAAGCTCTTCTTGAAGCTTCAATGGGGCTTAGGCCTTGCCCCCAAGGAGTTACCAATGGTCTGCAAATACTTCATCATCCAGGAACTCGTATCTCCGGCTGTATTTCTGCGCTTCGGGCAAAACGCCTGGCGTTTCTTTGATCCCCGCTTCCTGTCTGTCTCAGATCGCCTGCGCGCTTTCTTTGGTCCCATGATCATCAACAATTGGGCTTCTGGAGGGCCCTTCCGCTTCCGTGGCCTGCGCTCTCCCATCGATCTGGAAGCCCCCAAAGGAGATTTTAGCTTCCACCGTTTCGCTATGGCGGGAGATGCTCATTTCCTCAAAGCCACCGTCCAGGAAGTGCGCGCCTATATCCTCGCCAATCCTGATAAGTTCCCGGAAATCAAAGGCTTGGAAAAGGACGTCAATTGGCTGCACTACGATGTCCGCAATTCCGATAGACTCATCCTCTTCTAAGGATTGCCTTATGCGTTGTATATTGTGCAATTCCAAGACGATAGTTATCCGAACCATCCATATCGGGGAGAAAACCATCAGGATCCGCAGGTGCCGCAAATGCGGCCACGAGTTCAGCACAGAAGAGAAGTCCAATGAGCGCTAAAAAGCTGCTGTTCCTACGCAAGATAGCCAAAGCGAGCCGGGCGGATAAGCTCTCCCGGCTCATTCGGCTCTTTGTATCCGGAAAGCTTTCCCAGACAGACCTTTTGGCAGAACTGGAAACCCTCTACAACCGCCAGGGTGAAGCCCGCTCCTCCCTCAACTCTCAACTCTCAACTCCGGGCTCTCAACTCGCCATCGGCGCAGATCCTCTCTATCAGCAAATATACCAAACCATTACTTCATCCTATCCCCGCCGGGGAGACCTGCGGGAGGATCAGATCACCAGCTATACCAATACCGTCTCTGCCCGCGCCGCCACCACAGAGCGGCTCTCAGAATACCAAAACCGAGGTGTTCAGATGGTGAAAGTGGTCGCCTACATCGATGAGGCTACCACCGATATCTGCCGCATGATGAATGGCAGAATCTTCGAGCTGGGACCCGCGTCCCAAAGCCTTCAGTCCCAGGATCCTCTCGTGCATTCCGAATCTTTCTGGAAGGGCAACAGCCACTTTTCCCAAACCCCTACCTCGGATATGACGCCCTGGCTGCCGCCTTACCACTATAACTGCCGCACCAGGCTCGTTCCATATATAGAGCCTTCCGATCCCTTCGATGCCGGCTTGGATCGCTATCACAACCTTGTAAAGCTCCAGGGAAAGCATATAGATGCCATCGTTTCCCGGGTAATGAACTATGAATACGCTTCCCGCGATAAGCTCTTTGAACACCTGGCAAAGCACAAAAGCGATCTCGGGGTCTCTACTCAGGTCGAATACATGGCTAAGGTCTCTGATCTGTTAAAGAACCCGCTCAAACAGATGGGACTCGCCATCTCTGCCCGCGATCGCACGCTCAATCTCTATGTCTGGGATCCCAGGGTTAGAGAATTGAGGGGATCCCAGTATCATGATTTTGCCGTTTTTAGC
>Ga0265293_10003948_pt1 | contig 26835 bp, 25 predicted proteins | sample Munlanlewell138R_FD_192505 | JGI IMG/M metagenome (GOLD analysis project Ga0265293, IMG submission 192505) | Leachate microbial communities from a municipal landfill in Southern Ontario, Canada - Leachate well 138R | ecosystem: Engineered > Solid waste > Landfill > Unclassified | place: Canada...
GACCTCTGAGGGGGATTTGCCTTTCATCAATAACCGGCCAGCTCGCACTCGGCGCTTTGCTGCCGCGTCCATCGCTGCTGCCATGCCACATCCTCCAAGTAGAAAAGATGTGGCAATTATACCGTGGCGGCTGAATATATGTCATGTGGTTATGTAATTCTCAATAGTTGCAATGCTTCCAGACATTCGATTGCTGTTATAAATTTTTCCCGCACCTTGCTCTTTTCTTTGCCGCGCTCTTGCTCCATAGTGTCGAGCTGTTGCCATTGCTGAAAACTTATTGGCGAATTCTTTAGTAAATTTTTAATACCAGAAAAACCGAGTTTTTCATCAAGGTCTTGGTTCGCTAAATCTGCCATCAGGGTGGCCACAGTTTCCTGTGCACAGGGTTTGTTTGTTCCTATAATTCCTGTGGGACCGCGCTTTATCCATCCCGCAGTGTAGAGATTTCTCTCGCCAGCGACTTTCCCGAAAGTGTTTGGGTAGGTGGATTTCCGTTGGTCAAAATTGATTCCTGGAATACTGTGACCCCGATAGCCAATGCTGAAAAATACCGCGCCACAAGGCAGTATTTCACTGTCATCACTTTGCGTTGCCTGCTGCTGGTAAGCCGCTCCTGAAAGCGCATTTTTTGCCAGCCTAATGGCGAGGACATGGTCATCGCCTATCACTTCTAAGGGGTTTTTGAGAAAGTGAAAAATCAGTTTCTTTTGTGCGTCTTTTGGTTTTTTATCGGCATAACCGCATAAAAGCTCAATATTTTTTGCCGCAATAAAATTTTTCTTGTCGGCGATTTCCTCGGCGCTTGCCGGATTTAACTCCATATCCTCTTGATTGACGATGACATCGACGCCATCTATTTCTCCCAATTCACGCAATTCCTGGTTAGTAAACTTGGCTTGAGCGGGGCCGCGACGGCCAATAACATGAATTTCTTCGATATGACTTGCGCTGAGAATTTTGATCGCCTGGGATGTAATATCACTGGCCGCGAGCTCAGGCACTGGCTTGGCGAGAATCCTGGCTACATCAATGGAAACATTGCCATGACCTATAATGGCGACAGCTTTGCATGACAGGTCTACAGCCAGGTTTTGAAAATCCGGGTGGCCGTTATACCAGCCGACAAATTCTGTGGCGGTATAACATCCCTTGAGATTTTCTCCGGGGATTCCCGGTTTTCTGCCCAGGCTGGCGCCGTGGCAGAGGATCACAGCGTGATAATTTTCCTGCAAGTCTGCAATGGTGATATCTTTGCCTACTTCCACATTGCCATAAAAGTGGAAACCGGTTTTTTGTGCAGTTTTTTCAAACATACGTGCAGAGAGTTTGAGTTTTTGGTGATCTGGAGCCACGCCATAGCGTACCAGGCCAAAGGGTGCGGAAAGCTTCTCAAACATATCCACTTGAATATCATTGTTAAGCAGCTCTTCTGCGGCATAAAATCCACTCGGGCCTGAACCAACGATAGCCACTTTTTTTTTCTTTTGGTCACCACACATAGAAACATTATTCTCTTTTTAATTGACAGCGATAGCTGTCTCGGTTTGTTTGAAAATTCCTGAAAAAATACTGATAGTCACTGTAGTTGAAAATTTTTACAGACCAAGGGATTTTCTTTTTTCTTCAGCAGTGGGCAATGGTTCTTGTTTGCTGTTAATCACCGGCAGTGTTGGCGCCCTCTGGGCATTAATTGCAACCCATTCCATCAGCTCTTCTTCCATATCGTATATTGACTTGATGGCCTGAACCGGGCATGCGGGTACGCAGGCGGAACAGTCAATACATTCATTGGGGTCTATGTAAAGCATATCGTCGTCGCCGTGAAAACAATCGACCGGACAGGTGGCCACACAGTCGGTAAAGCGGCAGCGTTGGCAATTGCCTGTTACAACATGGGTCATTGATTACCTCCAAATCAAAATTCTGAAAAGTGTTGCATTGCCGGTTTATCGGCAAAATAGCTACCAACCAGTTTTCCAAATTCGCCAAATCCTGGGGTTTTGGTGAATTCTGTATGATCATTCACTGATTGCCATTGAATCAATAAAAGAAAAGTGTCAGGGCTCTCAATGCCCCTATGAATTTTTACATCGATGGCGCCAGTTGCTGCAGATAGGATGCGTTTTCCTTGGGCCATTGCCGCCATAAATTCCTGAGTATTTTCTGGTTTAATGTTGATAAGTACATGTTCTGTGACCATGGGATTATCCTGTTTTTTGCAGTAGGTTATTTTTTTCGATTAATTCCACCAGTTTGAATTTCTGTGGCCGCCCGGTGGCTGTGGTGGGAATATCGCCTTCTTTCATGAAAAGATAATATTTGGGTACTTTAAATTTTGCCAGATTCTCAGCACAGTACTGTTTTACCGCTTCGGCATCTGGGGGTGTTGTTGCCGAGCTGATGATACAGGCGCAGCCTACTTCCCCCATTTTTGGGTCGGGGAGACCCACGACAACAGCCTGCTTTATCTGTGGATGTTTGTTGAGAGTGTTTTCAATTTCTGTTGGCATCACCATCTCTCCGCCGCACCTGTAAGTTTCCTTGATGCGGCCGGTAAGTTTTAGATAGCCCTCAGCGCTGATGGTGCCGACATCGCCAGTGTGTAACCAACCCTCTGAGTCTATGGCTGCGCTGGTTTCTTCCGGTTTTTTGTAATAGCCTTTGGTGACGATGAGTCCTTTAACCACCAGTTCTCCCGGTTGTCCATAGGGTAATGTTTTACCGGTTGCGGGATCTATTGCCTTGTAGATGGCGAGAACGCCATTGAGGCTGGGATCTCCTGCCGCGCCGGCATTTTTCAGCTTGCCATTGGTGGTGAGGAGAAAATTGTCATCGCCCTCGGGAAAGGTGCAGGTGGTTGATGCGGTGGTTTCAGACATGCCGTAGGCGGTAATGATTTCCCTGGCACCGAGAATATCTCGTATTTCCTGCCATATTTCCGGGGGCGAATGACCGCCGGAGTTGAACATGATTACCAGGCTGGAGCCGTCGAAACCTCTGGTTTTGGCAATTTCCAGTAGTTTTTGCGTCATCACTGGCACGGCAATCATTTCTGTGACCCGGTATTTCTCAGCGTCGCCGAGCATTTTTTCTGGTTCAAAACAAAGATGGGGAATGATGGCGCCGCCGACAAAAGTGCTGGCGACCATGCATTCGACATAACCAAAGACATGGTACATGGGCAGGGAAAACAAAATCCGCCAGTCTTCCTGAAAAGCGCTGGTGTAGGCTGAGGCGTAGGCGGCGCGAAGAATCATGTCGTGCTCAAGCATCACACCTTTTGGTGTGCCTGTGGTGCCGGAGGTATAAATAATGTCGGAATTGCTGTGTGCCAGGTCGAGCTTTTCGATACCGGCCAGGTTTTCAAAGTCGCTTTCTTCTCCCAGTTTTTCGAGAGCTTTGAGTTCGAAAAAATCCCTGTTTTTCTTTCCAGTAGGAAATACAGCAATATGCTCTATTTGGGCGAATTTTTTGCCGGGCTGATTTTTCTGCCATTCAGGCATCAATATATCCAGATCGTCAAGGTAGTTGCGATCGGTAAACTGATCCATGGTAATCAGCATGCGGGCATCGGATTGTTGAAAAATATAAGACAGCTCCTGTCGTTTCAGTAGGTAATTGATGGGAACGGCCACGGCGCCAGTCCGTGCGATGGCAAATTTTAGCGCGACATATTCAGGGTAGTTGGCCATTATGATAGCGATGTGGTCACCAGGCCTGATCCCTAGATGAAGCAATCCAGCTGCCATGCGTCTGGATATATCCCTTAACTCAGTGTAGCTATAGGTGTTACCTTCGCTGATGATGAAGGGTTTGTCGCCGTAGCGATCGCACACGGCGTCGAGATGTTGAGCCAGTGTTCGTGGTTGCCAGGATCGAAATTGCTTCTCCAGATTGCGGCGCCTGGTTTCCGGATCGGGAATCTTGGCGCTGGTTTTTGCGGATGAAATTGTGACCATATTATTCTCTGTGTTGACAAAAACAAACATTTGTTATAGTTTAATTGGGGCTTGCAATCATGTCAATAAACATCATCATCGTTGCCGATCTGGATTGCGATTTTTTTCAAAAATAAGAGGTTTTAGAGGCACTATGGATTTCCAATTTACCGATGAACAAAGAATCTGGCGGGATATGCTCAATAACTTCATGGAGAAAGAAGTTGGCAGGGAGTACACCAGAGAGCATGATCAATCCAGGGTGTTTCCCCATGAGGTCTACAAAAAAATGGCGGATCAGGGCTGGCTCGGGCTGCTGGCTCCCGAAGACATGGGTGGCATGGCCTGCGATCCGGTGATGTTCGCAATTTTTTGTGAGGCCATCGGCAAATATAGTCTGGATACAGCAGCCTGCATTATGACCTCCATGTTTACCGCGCTCAATATCATCCACCACGGCACGGAAGAGCAAAAACAGCGCTATATTCCCGCCTATATGCGCGGCGAGCAAAAATTCGCCATCTCCATCAGCGAGCCCCAGTCCGGTTCCGACGCTGCTGCGGCGCGTACCAAGGCGACCCTGGATGGCGATGAGTGGGTGCTTAATGGCAACAAAGTTTGGTGTTCCGGCGCCCATCTTCCGGATACGCTTATTATCCTTCTGGCGCGAACCAGCCCTGATCGTTACAACGGCCTCAGCCTTTTTCTGGTGCCCAACGACACTCCAGGGCTGGACATCAAAAAAATGGACACCATTGTCCGCAAAAGCCTGGGCACCACAGAATTCTTCCTTGATGACGTGCGTATTCCCAAAGCCAATTTGCTCGGTGAAGTCGGCAAGGCCTGGCAATACATTGGCGAGCACCTGGAGCTGGAGCGTCTCAGTATCGCCGCATCTCAGGTGGGCAATGCCCAGACGGCTCTTGACGACACCATCAATTACACCAAAAGCCGCGATGCCTTTGGCAAGCCGCTGTCCAGCTTTCAGGTTCTAAAACACCGTATGGCGGAGAACGCCATTGAAATCGAAGCTGCGCGCTGGATGGTTTACGCTGCCGCCACCAAAATTGCCCGCGGTGAAAGAGCCGTCAAGGAAGTTTCCATGGCCAAGGTTTTTGCTGCCGACGTGTTATTCAAAACTGCTTTTAACGGCATGCAGGCGCTGGGCGGTTATGCACAGTTACCCGAATACGATATGGAACGCTATTTCCGCGAAGCCAAACACGGCATGGTGGGTGGAGGTACTCGGGAAATCCAGTGCAGTATTATTGCCAAAGAGCTGGGTATTTAAGAGCCCGTTAATCCAGCGACTAACACTGACTCTCCTTCCAGGCTGGTTGGCAACCACAGCCAGCCTGACTTTTTCGTCGCCAGAGAGTCCGGCGCAAAGCATCAAACCTTTTAGGTCGTAACCCCTCCTTGGTGTAAAATGCCGCTTTTGGTTTGTTGAAGCGGTTATGTCTGAGAAAAAAGTTCCAAGTGTAGGCTTTATCAGCCTAGGTTGCCCCAAGGCGTTGGTGGATTCAGAGCGCATTCTCTCCCAGTTGCGCCTTGACGGTTACGATGTAGTGCCCAGCTACGAAGACGCCGATGTGGTGGTCGTCAACACCTGCGGCTTTCTCGACAGCGCCAAGCAGGAATCCTTGGATGCCATTGGCGAGGCCATGGCGGAAAATGGCCGGGTTATTGTCACCGGCTGCATGGGCAATGAAGAGGAGCGCATTCGCCAGGCTCATCCCGGCGTGCTTTCGGTGACGGGTCCCCACCAATACGAAGCTGTAGTGGGCGCCGTTCACGACTGGGTGCCGGTGACAAAGCGCCACGATCCCTTTGTCGATCTGGTTCCCCCCAGTGAAGTCAAACTGACGCCACGCCACTACTCCTACCTGAAAATTTCCGAAGGCTGCAACCACCGTTGCAGTTTCTGCATTATTCCCTCCATTCGCGGCGACCTGGTCAGTCGTCCCATTGGCGAGGTGATGGACGAGGCGGAGCTTCTGGTAAAAGGCGGCACCAAAGAATTACTGGTGATCTCCCAGGACACCAGTGCCTACGGTATCGACACCAAATTCCGCACCGGCTTCTGGCAGGGTCGCCCCCTCAAAACCCATATGCAACAACTGTGCGAAGCCCTCGGCGAGCTCGGTGTATGGGTGCGTCTGCACTACGTGTATCCCTATCCCCACGTGGACAACGTGCTGCCGCTGATGGCGGAGGGCAAAATCCTGCCCTACCTGGACATTCCCTTCCAGCATGCCCACCCGGACGTGCTGCGCGCCATGAAACGCCCGGCCAATGAAGAGAAAGTGTTGCAGCGCATTCAAAAATGGCGGGAAATCTGCCCCGATCTGACCATTCGCAGCACTTTTATCACCGGCTTTCCCGGCGAGACCGAAGCCCATTTCCAGTACCTGCTCGACTGGCTGCAAGACGCCCAGCTCGACCGCGTCGGCTGTTTTAAATACGAAGCTGTCGAGGGCGCCCCTGCCAATGAGTTGCCTGGTGCCGTGCCCGAAGAAGTGAAGCAGGAACGCTGGGAACGCTTTATGGAAACCCAGCAGGCCATCAGCACCGCCCGCTTGGAGGCCAAAATTGGCAAAACCGTGGAAGTGATTATCGACGAAGTGGTGGCAGAGGGTGCCGTGGGTCGCACCACGGCTGACGCCCCGGAAATTGACGGCCAGATTTTCCTCGACGATCAGACTCACCTCAACCCCGGCGATATTGTTCAGGCGGTGGTGGAAGATGCCGATGAGTATGATTTGTGGGGTGTCTTGGTTTCCTAACTGCCGAGTCCCGCCGAGGAAATCTATATTTGTAGTAATTTGTATAATTTTTTTGGTGTGCAAAAGCCGCCTTGTCTTTCTGAGATTAAGAAATTTCTCCAAGCTTTGCCATTACGTTTTAAGCTTTTGTTCAGAATTATTATTGTTTCTTTGTCAACTTTGAAGTTTTTCAATTGCTGCGATTTTCTCTTATCTTTTACTCTGCAAAGAGACAAGGTCATTTTTTTAGTATTTCCCCATTTAAATTTCTTTGGTTCAGGTAAATACTCGGCGAAATATATGCCGTCAAAAATAAATTCTTCAGGGTTATTTAATTTATTCACTCTTATATTGATAACAAGTAGTCCATCTACTGCTGCCAACGATTTTTTTACTTTTTTGTAGGCTTCATCATCCCAGTCGTATGATTCTATAAGATAATCCCAATTTAAGCCAAGATCAATTTTCTCATGGTTTTCTAGGCATTCCTCAACTGATTCTTTACTTGGGGCATCCTCTATTTCCTCCCAGAAGCAAAAAGCAATATCTCTTGGAATACTTTTTGTGGTGATTAGATCAGAAAGATGTGCTAGAGAATTATTTCGATGAGTAAGTCTCCATTTTGACTCTAGTTCGATCCACAGTTCTTTACTGAAGCTTCTGGTGTCTACAGAACGTGGGTTATTCCACAAAGTTTTAAACCATTTTTTTGCTTTGTCTACTGTTTCTCTTTGTGTGGTGTAAATTCCCGCTTCGATTGTTCCTTGGCTATCTGTGTTCACCTGGCCTAAGCCATTAGGGGTGGCGTTCGCTGAAGTAATCAGAAGATTTTGGTCAAAAATGTATATCTTCGCGTGTAAGTTGGGGATGGATCTGATAAAAACCTTCTTGTTTTCGCAGAGCGCCTGTAATGTTAAAGGATTGCAGGATGGTGACGTAGCATCACATATAAGGTGCAGGCTGGAAATCTTTTTGAAGTCTAAGAGATTTTCAATATTTGAAACATAGGGGCTTGCGATTAGCGCTTCCTGTATTCCTTCTTTGGATACTTTCCTGAGTATCTCGCCGATTTCATTTCTTTTTTCAACGGTGTCAAAAATTAATTCCATGTTAAAGTCCTCCGGACAAGTTACAGTTACAGATAGATCGAATTAATAGCATCTGAAATAGTTCGAAATTCCCTTCTAAGATTGCTGGGGTTTAGTACCTCCACCTGATCCCCCCACCCCAAAAGCCATTCCCGCAACTGCGCCGTATCCTGCACCGTCGCCCGCAGTTCAAACCAGTCCTCGTCACCCTCGCAAACCGTCAACTTCTGATCGTCGCTTAAAGGTGTTTCCGCGAGGATAGTGGCGGCATCCCGATAAAAATACGCCACCAGTTGAATATCCTCCCCCAGTGACCAGTCGAAGTGGCCGGCGCGGATGTGTTCGTCCAGGCTGAAGCCGTCTGGCACCTGGGTAGGGGTTTCCAGCAGTTGCGCCGCACGGAAACGGTGTAGGGCAAAATGCCGGGGTTCGACATAGTCCCACAGTGTCGCCACCAGATAGATGACATTGCCCCGGTATACCAGTCCCAGCGGGTTGAACAGGTATTCCGCCGCTTCCCGCCCTGGTGCTTGGTAGTTGCCGGTAAATTGTTTGCTGGTGAACAGGGCGTCCTGCACTCTGTGCAATACATTCTGGTCGATGAGGGGCGCCTTCAGCAGTTGACCTCTGGGCAGGGCGCGCACCCGCAGCGGCCACTGGCGATAGCTGTCGTTGTCGGTGCTGTCCAGCACCGTGCTGGCGGCATTGAAATAGGGTTCCAGCGGCGCCAGTACGCCATCGGGCAGCTGCGGGCGCAGGTATTGTTCTCCCAGCTTGAATGCCAGTGCCACAGCCGGATCCATTGCCGGCAGTTGCAGCAGTGGCGCATCCGTTTTCCAGAACCAGCCGGTGGCGTCCTTGCTGCCGTCATTGCCCAGTTCCGGCAGGGCGGCGGCGAGTTCTTTGAGGTTGCGCTGTATGGTGCGTTGCGTGACCTTGTATCCCCGCTCGGCCAGCCTGTCGCGCAGGTCGAGAGTGCCAATGCGTCTGGGCGCCTTGGGGATGCATTGTAAAAGAATGAGTTTTTGTAACCAGGCTGACATTTGTCGATGGCGACAGGCTGCGTCGCGATCCCTCCCTTGGTGACTGTTGTTCTCCTGTGAGATCGCTAGGATATATCAGGAAATTACACACTGACAGGATAAATGTAATGAAAGCGATGTTAGTTATTGGCGAAGTCACTTTGCCATTGGGTGGGGCTGCTCTGGTGGCGGTTTTAAATGAGTTAATAAAGATGAATGCTGATGAAAAAGTTTCTCCCGCCTGGGATCAGGTGCTGGCCACTTTGGCGGAACATCCAGACCCGGCTTTTAGGCGTATGGTCTGTGGTGCAACGTCCGTTCCTCTTTCCGTATTGACGCAACTGGCAAGTGATCGGGAAATATCGGTAATACATGCCTTGATCGAAGATAGTGACGACTGGGATCTTTTGGAGGCTGAAGATCGCAAGGCACAGAGGCTGGAACACTCTACCCAGATTCTGTCATTCGTCCCGGAGTACACTGTCAGGCGTTGGCTTTCCTGGCCTTGTTTGCAACTTCAGCTGGCATTGGCAAATAACATGGGGAAATTCAGTGCTGCTTGCGAGATGTTGATTGCGGATACGCTGGTGAAGCATCCAAGTTACAAAGTCCGTGAAGTGATTGCCAATGACGGCGGGATTTCCAGAGATTATCACGAAATCCTTGTCGGGGATGAAGATCCGCATGTTAGCGCGATGGCAGCACAGACTTTGGTATTTATGGCCGACATGATGGATTCTTGGGATAGCGACGACAGTGAAGACGAAGATGAAGACTGAAGGTGTTGGGAGTGTAGGCGATACGATACCCATGAGTTGTTGCATTCATATTGTGGGCTTGGGTGAAGCAGGCCGCTCTGTTACTGACCATATGCACGCCACCAGCAATCTTGCCTGTATCGAATTATTTCACCTGAAGCCCGGCGAATATCAGTGCGACAAACAGTTTTTAAAAAGCGACATGCTTTTTATTGTGGTAGATCCGTTCATCGAAAATGACAGGCAGTATGCCACTGAACTTGCAACGTCAGCAAAAATCAAAGGCATACTGACGTTAGTCATTTGTTGTCCTAAAAAGCCTGCTGCCTCTGTTGGCGATGGCGTATGGCAAGCGCTGGATGCTTTAAAGGACAGCGTCGATGCTTTGTTTGTCGTGGTCGCAGAGCAAAGTCCTCACCCCGACACCGAAAAATCCAAAGAGCAGATCAGCTCGCGTATGAATCTCGATTGCCAGACCATTGTCCATTCGCTCACCGGTCTTTTTGCTCATAAGGGCATGATCGCTATCGATTTCGAGGATATTCGAGCAATTTTTGAAGATTCCGGCTATGCCGCCCTCGGCATTGGTCATGGTTGGGGTGAGGCCTCTGGAGCTGACGCCGCTGGCCGAGCCATAAATAGCCTGACCCGCAAAGGCATTGATGTGACGAAGTCTCAAGGAGTGTCGATCACTATTTCAGCGCATCCCCGACATTGTTCTCTAGACCTCTTTTCAAGGGTTATGGATGTTTGTGAAGCCGTTCTGGCGGATGATTGTAAGGTGGTCGCAGGAACTTACCTGGAATCTATAAGGTTGGATGACAAAGTCAGTGTTTACCTTTTGGCGACTGGTTTGAGTAAGGCCTTACTGTAGTAACCATTCCTGCTAACTGAGCCAAGGTAACCGTTATTTTGGTCGGCGTTTTCAGTCTGTTTGCCGGATACCCAGGCATTCTGCTGATTGACTCAACAAGCTGCGCGTGGCTTGCCGAATGATCAAGATGGGGCTGCAAATAGTGACAAAAGGGCGTTTATTCTTCCTATGCTCTGCTCCATTCCAGAGTCCATCAATCGATATCGCGGATCGCAGCTTTAGTGAGCTCGGGGCGCGCCACGCCTGAGTTGCGGATTTGCTCACACAGGCAGACGATCCCCGCCGATGGCTTCGATTGGGAATAGCCCGCTGACTGTAATCTTGGTATGATATTGCAAACAAACGGTTGTTTTGTTACTCTGCGCTTTGGTAGTAGAAATTAGCTGCGCGTTCTTGTGGCGTCTGGTTAGTGTGCCGGCAGTGGTTGTTGCTGTCGGGTGGTCGGTCTTTCGAGCAGAAACATCTGCCTACTCGACTGGGTATCGGATCAACTGTGTCGCGTGGTTCCGAACAAGAACAGGTAATGCAGGCCTAGTGGCTGTACTCCGCGACATGGGCTAACTCTGGGTTCCTGCGAAATATTCGGCGCCAAGCCAGTGAAATAAAACGAAATAAGAGGAAAGTTGAAATGACAACGAAAGTAGACTTCGACGCTGTCGTCATTGGTGCGGGCTTGACCGGACTGTACCAAACCTACCGACTCCGCGAGATGGGTTATCGCGTATTGGGGGTTGAGGGGTCTGACAACATTGGCGGTGTTTGGCATCATAACCGTTATCCGGGGGCGCGAATCGATTCGGAGAGCGAAGTCTACGGCTACTTCTGGAACGAGCAGCTGATGCAGGAGTGGAACTGGTCCGAGCGTTTTGCCGCGCAGCCCGAAGTTTTGGAATACATCCATCGCGCCGCCGAGATTATGGATATCCGCAAGGATTACATCTTTAACGCCAGAGTTAATAAGGCTGTGTTCGACGACGACAACAATTTCTGGACGCTTGAGTTCCAGCAACCGGATCGTGCGCCGGTGACGGCACGCTTTGTTTTCTCGGCGCTTGGACCCCTGTCAATGCCCCAGATGCCCAACGTGCCTGGTATCAACACCTTCAAGGGGGAGAGCTACCACACGGCCACCTGGCCGCGGGATCCCAATGGCTTTGGCCCGGCCAAATTGGACTTTTCCAACAAGCGCGTGGCAGTCATAGGCGTGGGATCGACCGGCGTGCAGGTGATTCAGGAAATGGGCAAAATGGCCAAGCAGCTGACGGTGTTCCTGCGTTCGCCGAATTGGTGCACCCCCCTGGGCAACGGACCCATGACCCAGGAGCGGATGGACTATATCAAATCCCACTACAACGAATTCACCGCCAAATGCGATGCGTCCCTCGCGGGCTTCCCCCACGAATTCATTCCGAAAAACCTCTTCGATGTTCCGAAAGAGGAACGCGATGCCAAGCTGGAAGAGCTGTACAAAGGCCCCGGCTTCTCGCTGTGGCTCGGCGTGTTTCAGGATGCCCTGTCAGACCCTGAAGCCAATAAATATGTGTCGGATTTTGTCGCGCAAAAAATCCGCGAACGGGTCAAGGATCCCCGTATCGCTGAATTGCTGATACCCAAGGATCATGGTTTCGGGATGAAACGGGTGCCTTTGGAGACGAGCTATTACGAGGTCTACAATCAGGAGAATGTTTCGGTTGTCGATCTGAACACCACACCGATTACCGAGATTGCTCCCACTGGCATACAGACCACCGATGCCTTGCATGAATTCGACGTTATCATTTACGCCACAGGCTTTGACGCAGTCAAGGGGTCCTGGAACCACATTGAGATTCGCGGCTCCGGCGGTGTTGTCCTTAAAGACGAATGGGATAAAGGCGTTACCACCTACATGGGTATGCAGTGCCCGGGGTTCCCCAATTTTTTCCTGCTGGTCGGGCCACAGAGTGGCGCCACCTTCTGCAATATTCCGCGCTGTTCCGCTCTTGCTGTCGACTGGCTGAGCGACATGATGGCTGATGCGAAGGAATCCGGGATACAGCGCATTGAACCGGAAATCGAAGCGGCGGAAAGTTATACGCTCTATTGCTCCAAGCTGATGGGTAAGCTGCTGCTGGGGCAGACCAACTCATGGTTCACCGGGATCAACAAGAATATCGAGGGTCGCGATAAGCGCGAAGTACTATTGTTCGTTGGCGGCAATCCCAGATTCCGGGAGTACTGTGACGAGGTGCGCGAACAGGGCTACAAGGGCTTTGTGATGTCCTAATTCTGCGGGCTGAGTAATTCAAATAAGAACCTGATTCAAATAAGAAGGAGTAAAACAGATGACTCGACTTTCAGGCAAGACGGCGGTGGTGACCGGAGGCGGGCGCGGCTTGGGTTCTGCCATTTCAACGGCATTGGCAGCAGAAGGGGCGCACGTGGTGGTGGTTGACAGGAACAGGGAGGCCGCCGATGACATGGTTGCTGAAATCAAGGCCGCCGGTGGTTCCGCCTCTGCCGAGATCCTCGACATCAGCGACCGTGAGACGGTCACAGCCTTTGGCGGTCGCATGTTGGCGCAACACGGCAAGGTCGACGTTCTGGTCAACAATGCGGGCATTGCGCCCCGCATCAGACCACAGGATGCCGATCAGGCGGAAAAGTGGGATCAGGTCATTAACGTGAACCTCACTGCACAGTGGGACATCACCGTTGCCCTGTTGCCCGCACTGCAGCACCCTGGCGCCAGCGTGATCTTCGTCTCGTCGATTGCCGGTTTCACAGCGCCGAGATCAAGCGCCGCCTACGGCGCCACTAAGGCTGCCGTCCGTTCCCTGGTTCAGTATTTTTCCCGCACACTTGGACCCACGGGGGGGCGAGCCAATGGACTAGCGCCTGGCAGGATCAAGAGCGACTTGATGACGGTCACCGGCGAGGCGGGCGAAAAATTCCTGCAACGGGTACCGCTGGGCCGTGTTGGCGAGACCCATGAGATTGCCGGCCCTGTCGTGTTCCTTGCCTCCGACATGTCGTCCTATGTGACAGGGGTTACGATCCCAGTCGATGGCGGTTATCTGGCGCTGTGATCGACGTCATCCGCCCCGCGACAATGGATAACCTGCAACGACATTTGATTAGGGTCGCCAGTCCGCAGCAATAGCAATTAGTAAGAGGCACATGATGTTGACCGAAATTCAGCCGTTTCAGCCCGCAGATCTTGGTCAGATTGGTAGTGGCCTAAACCGACCGGAATGCGTTCTCGCGGCGCCAGACGGATCCCTTTATACTGGCGATTGGACATTGGGGATCGCACGGATCGCGCCCGATGGCACCACCAGCTCCGCTGTGGAGGCCGACTTGATTGGCCAGGGCTTTCGGCCAAACGGCATAGCGCTGACCGCAGAAGGCGATTTTTTGTTCGCCAATATGGGCAGGGCGGGGGGCGTCTGGCTGGTCGGCTCCCGGGGCGAAGTTCGCCCGTTTGCAACAGAGCTTGCAGGCCGCCCGATTCCGCGCACCAATTTTGTACTGGTCGACGGCGACCGGGTCTGGATCACCATCAGTTCGACATCGCGCAAGCACGAGCACTTCACCGCCGAAGAGAATACCGGCCAGATTCTGTTGGTGCAGGATGGCAAGGTCACCCTTGCAGCAGACGGGCTGAACTGGACTAACGAAGTACGCATCTCTCCCGACGGTAAGCACCTTTTCGTCAATGAAACCTTTGCCTGCCGCACCACGCGCTATGACCTGGCGGCAGACGGCATGTTAAGTAATCCCTTCCGCCTCACCTACCCGACAGACACTTACCCGGACGGCATGGCCTTTGATGCGGAAGGTGCGCTATGGATAGCCTGTGTTATCTCCAACCGATTGATCCGAGTGGCGCCGGATTTGACCTGGACTGTATTGTTTGAAGACATAGATCCCGGTGAGTTAGGCAGCATTGCTTCAGTTTATGGGAAGGGTTGCCTGACCTGGGAGAGCATCGCGCAAAGCCGTGGATCTCGTGTGTCAAACCTCTCGAGTCTCGCTTTTGGTGGGCCGGATCTGAAGACCATCTATTTGGGCGGTCTGGGCATTGACGCAGTGCAGGTATTGCAGTCGCCGGTAGCTGGAATGCCAATGGCGCATTGGCGATAACAGCGTTTCGCCTCCGCCAGAGGGGGTAGGTTTAGGAGCTTGCTGATCCAATCGATTCTCAGCTGATCCGAGTACTCAGGCTCTTGCGAAGTACAATGTTAATTATCACTTCTTTGGGTCGAGATGACCTTGCCTTTTTCAGGATTTCTTGGTCAACACCATTCTTCAACGCTTTTCGGTATGGTTGATGGGCGCCGGGGCTTGGCTGTCACTGTAGCCTGGTTTTGCCTGCAGAATCTCGAGCATAAAGTTTGCGAGAAAATTCTACTTTTGGCTTCAGTTGTTTTTCGGCAAGACTGTCCATCCTTAAGATGCTCGTTATTCTTATACAAATCTGTATAGCTCGCTGAATCATTGGCACATAATTTTGTTTTTGTGAATTTTTAACCTTTTGATTTATTTTGTAAAAAATGATTTTTTTAACCCTGTTGCAGAAATTTTTTCTGTTCAGGTGTTTTTTCTTGCAAAATTTTCGCTAAAGGTATACAAATACATATACAAATATGTATAGGTTTGGCGGAATGAAAAGGGTCAGCTCTGAAGCAAGTCAGCAAATGGCAGCGAAAGTAGTGCCGGATGTGGTGGCGAATGAAAAATTTTTTCCTATCAGTGCCGTTTCTGAGGCGACCGGTGTGCCGACGGTTACCCTGAGGGCGTGGGAGCGCCGTTATGAGTTTTTGGTGCCCCACAGAACCCCCAAGGGTCACCGTCTTTACAGTGTTGATCAGATCGCCATGATTCGCCGGGTGACGGCATTGATTGATTCCGGTATTCCCGTAAGCCGGGTGGGTGATCTCCTCAAGGGCGAAAGCCAGACTTTTCAGGATACGCCGTCTTCTTCCGGCGATAATTGGCAGCAGTTTCAAGACGCCATGATGGTAGCGGTGTGTGAATTTAATGAAAGCCGTCTCGATGAAATTTATGAGGATGTGCTGTCGCGCTTTTCCGACGCCAGAGTTACGGAAAAGCTGATTATTCCTCTGCTTCACCGCCTCGGCGTCAACTGGGCTTGCGGCGCCACTGGCGTGGCGGAGGAGCATTTTTTCAGCCTCTATCTGCGCAACAAACTGGGCTCCCGCTGGCACCACGGCAGTTATTCGCGCATTGGTCGCCGCCTGGTGGTGGCCTGTCTTCCCGGTGATCGCCACGAATACGGGCTGCTGTTCTTTTCCCTTGTGGCGAGGTCGAGAGGCTTTGATCCCATCATGCTGGGCGCTGATATGCCGCTTGGGGAATTGCCGAAAGTGGTCAACAAGACCAGAGCTGCTGCAGTTGTGCTGTCGAGCACATTGGAACCCGGTTGGCAGGTGGTTGAACGGGATCTGAAGAACCTCTGCAAAACCGTGGATGTTCCTGTATTTATCGGTGGCAGCGGTATTGTGGCCATTGAAAAGGCGTTGGCGGCAGTGGGTGCCGTGACCGTGGGCGCTGTCCTCATCGACGGGGTTGAAACCATTCACAGACAGCTTAACGGCAGGCTTTGATATGAGCGCTTTTATGTCTTTAATGACGGAAATTACCGAAAAAGGTTTGCTGCCGGACAGGATCACCCGCGTTGGTATTCGCAAATTGCTCAATCAACGCTTGCAGTCCCTTCCCACGGGAAATGGTGATGAACTTGTCGCCTATCAGCGCCAGCTTATCGATGCCATGGCCGGTTCGCCCATTGCCCTGTGTACCCGAGAAGCCAATGAGCAGCACTATGAGCTGCCTCCAACCTACTTCGATCTTGTTCTTGGCGAGCACAAAAAATACAGCAGTTGTTACTGGGCCGATAACTGTGACAGCCTGGCAAATGCTGAGGCGGATGCCCTGCGCATCACTTGCGAAAGAGCGGGGTTGGAAGACGGTCAGACCATTCTCGAACTGGGTTGTGGCTGGGGTTCCCTGAGCCTGTGGATGGCGGCACAGTATCCCAAATCCACGATTGTGTCGGTGTCCAACTCCACGTCCCAGAAAAGCTGGATAGACGTTCAGGCTTCGGCGCAGGGATTAGGCAACCTCAGCGTGATGACGGCGGACATGAACAGTTTTGATTGCCACGGTGGTTTTGATCGGATTGTTTCCGTGGAAATGTTTGAGCATATGCGCAATTGGCAAGCGCTGTTTGCCAAAGTGGCTTCCTGGCTTGGCGCTGACGGCAGATTTTTTATGCATGTTTTTTGTCACCGCCGCGCCCCCTATTTTTTTGAACAGGACGGCGACAACGACTGGATGAGCCGTTACTTTTTCAGCGGCGGTTTAATGCCATCCTACGACTTGCCATTGTCTTTTCAGACTAAGCTAGTGCTGGAAAATCGCTGGCGCTGGAATGGCAATCACTATGGCGACACCCTCAAGGCCTGGCTTGATCGCCACGATCAGTACAGGGAAGAAATACTCAGAATTTTTGCCGATGTTTATGGCGACGAAGCGCAGCGCTGGTATGTGCGCTGGCGGCTGTTTTACCTGGCCTGTGAAGAGCTGTTTCGCTACAACGGCGGCGAGGAGTGGTTTGTCGGTCACTATCTGTTCAGCAAAGGTGGTAACCGCCATGGCACAGGTGGCGGCCGCCATGGTTAAACTGTGGAATTTTATTCAGTTCCAGATCTGCTGGTTCGCCCTGGTGCTGTCGGTGGCAAACGCCACGCCCTGGCTGGGTATTGCCATTGCCGGTGCGCTGCTGGCTCTGCACTGCTGGCGTTTCGCCATGCCCGGGGAGTGGCAGTTGTTGGCGGTGGTGGGCTTGCTGGGCTGGCTGTGGGAGTCGCTGCTTCAGACCACGGGGTTAATGAACTATGCCGGTGAAAAATACTGGGCGCCGTTGGCGCCACTGTGGCTGGCCATGCTGTGGATTAATTTTGCCGCCACCCTCAATCATTCCATGGCCTGGCTCAAGGGGCAGTGGTTTTATGCCCTGTTGCTCGGCGCCAGTGGCGCTCCCCTGGCTTTTTGGGCGGGGGTTAAACTGGGTGCCGCCAGCTTTGGTGAGGAGTTGCTCGCCCTGGTAGTGATCTCTCTGGGGTGGGCGCTGTTGCTTCCTTTGATTGTCCATTGGGCGGCAATTATCAATGGCGACAATAAGCCTGTTAGCGGTTTTGTGGAGAGCGACGATGACGCCGGTTATTGAACCTCTGCTCGCCAATGTGGCGCTGGTTATTCCCCTGTGGTTGCTCAGTGTGCTGCGCCGGGATGTCAGTATTATTGATCTGGCTTGGCCGTTGCTGTTTGTGCTCTCCGCCTGGATCTGGTTTGCGTCTTTAGCGATGGCGGATCCTGGCTGGCTGCAATGGACGGTGTTGGCTCTGGTTATGCTCTGGGGTGTTCGCCTGCATATCCATCTCGCCAGGCGCAATCTCGGCCACGGTGAGGATCGGCGCTATCAGCAAATTCGCGCCAATCATTCGCCGGGGTTCTGGTGGAAAAGTTTATTCATGGTTTTTTTGCTTCAGGCCGTACTGGCCTGGATTGTCGCCTTTGTCATTTATGGCGCCTTCAATGGGGAGCATTCACTATTTTTTGTGGTGCCAGGTTTGGCCTTGGCGGTTTTCGGTTTGGTTTTTGAAACTGTTGCCGACTGGCAATTGACGACATTTAAAAAACAACCGCAAAACAGCCATCAGGTGTTGAATCGCGGCCTTTGGGCGCTGACCCGACACCCCAATTATTTTGGCGAATGCTGCTTTTGGTGGGGGCTTTATCTTGTGGCTGTGCCCTCAATGGCATGGACAATATTTTCTCCCCTGTTAATGACGCTGCTGTTGTTGCGGGTATCCGGTGTTGCACTGCTGGAAAAAGACATCGGCGAGCGCCGCCCCGGCTACAGAGAATACGTTGCCACCACACCGGCATTCTTCCCCAAGCTGAGCAAACACTTGCGAGGTGAAATATGAAGACTAGGTATAGAATTTTTGTCGCCGCCCTGGTTCTGCTGTTGCCCTCTTTGGCAATGGCAAAGCCTGCCTATATTTTTGATGTTTTTCTCGATGACAAAAAAATCGGCAGCCATGTGTTCAGTTTTTCTTTCAACGACTCCGGTTACCTGATGCAAAGTAGTGCCAGCTATAACGTTAAGGTGCTTTTTATCGACTTTTATAATTACAGTCACAGCTCCCGGGAAACCTGGAATAATGGCTGTCTTGAGGAGATCGCCTCGGCCACGGACGATAATGGTGAAAACTATCGCATCACCGGGCGCGCTGAGGAAGACGCCCTGGCGCTGGTGATCAATGACGAGCCTGTTCGCCATGAGGTGGAATGTCCGCGAACCTTCGTTTATTGGCAGCCTGAATTGCTCGCCACTGAGGCGCTTGTCAACAGCCAGACTGGTGAGCTGGAAGCTGTGACCCTGGTTGATGAAGGCACCAAGCCCTTGCCCTGGAGCGATGCCGAAGTTACACAAAGCTATCGCCTTGAAACCCAGAAAATGTCCATTGAACTCTGGTATGGGAAAGACAACCACTGGCTCGGCTTGCGCTCAACGTTGGACAGTGGTCGCACTCTCAGCTATCGCCCGGCAATCAGCACCTTGAAAAACAATCCTTTTGAAGGCGTTGACGCCCAGGAAACGGCGCCATGAAAATTGCCATTATCGGTTCCGGTATCGCCGGCAATACAGTGGCGTGGAAACTTCAGCACCACCATGAAGTGACTGTTTTTGAAGCGGGCGGCCATGTTGGCGGCCACACCCATACCCACGAACTGGAGGTTGAGGGCAGGGCGGTGAACGTGGACTCGGGTTTTATTGTCTTCAATGAAAAAACCTATCCGAATTTTATCCACATGCTGGCACAGCTCGGCGTGGAAAAACAAAAAACCGAAATGAGTTTCAGTGTTCATTGCGAAGCCACAGGTTTTGAATATGCGGGCAGCAATCTCAACAGCCTGTTTGCCCAGCGCAGCAATGTGTTTAAACCGGGTTTTTATAGGCTCATTCAGGATATTCTCCGTTTTAATCGTCAGGCGCCAACCCTGCTGGCTGATGACAGCGACAGCATCACTCTGGGGGAGTATTTGCGTGACGAAAAGTACAGCGCTAATTTTTGCCGCTACTACATTTTGCCCATGGGGGCAGCGATCTGGTCCCAGGATGTGGACGCCATGCTGGATTTTCCCGCGCGCTTTTTTGTTCGCTTTTTTCATAACCACGGTTTGCTCAGTATCAATGATCGCCCCCAGTGGTATGTGGTGAAGGGCGGCTCGAAAACCTATGTGGAAAAAATTTATCGGGATTTTTCCGGCCGAGTTTATCTCAATACGCCAGTGACCGCTGTGCGTCGCCATCAACAGGGGGTAGATGTGGTCAGCCGCCGTGGCTGCGAGCGCTTTGATGCCCTGTTTTTTGCCTGCCATGCGGATCAGGCACTGGCCTTGCTGGAAGATGCCAGCCCCATTGAAAATCAAATATTGGCGGCGCTACCGTACCGTAAAAACAGTGCCCTGCTTCATTTTGGCAATGCCTATTTGCCGAGGCGAAAGCTGGCTAGAAGCAGCTGGAATTACCGCATCTCTGCTGCAAGCTCTGAGGCGGCCACGGTGACCTACGATATGAATCGCTTGCAGTCGCTGCCGGTGTCAAAGGATATCTGCGTTACCCTGAATGCCACAGCCGCGCGAGTGGCGGATAGTGATATTGTTGCGGAAATGACCTACGAGCATCCGCTATTTTCTCTTGAGGGCATTGCCGCCCAGCATCGCCATACTGAGATTAATGGCAGTCGGCGCACCTTTTATTGCGGCGCCTACTGGCGCAATGGCTTTCACGAAGACGGCGTGGTCAGCGCCTTAAAAGCCATTGAAGACTTTAACCTGTGGGAACAACAGTATGAAAACCTGCCTGTATACGGGACGGGTTAACCATACCCGGCTCCACCCCAGGGTTCACAGATTTCACTATTGGATCTGTCAGCTGCTGGTGGATCTTGAGCAGCTGGAACAGGGCAGCGCTGCGGTGTTTCCCGCGCGGGGATGGTCCTGGTTGCTGAAGCTGCGCCATCGGGATCATCTGCGCGCCACGGGGGATGACACCGGGCAGTCGTTGCGGACACGCTTGAATAACCTGGTGAGCCGCTCGGCGGGTTTTTTTCCCGAAGGCAAGGTCATGCTGCTCACCGGTTTTGGCTTGTTGTGGCACCGTTTTAACCCGGTGAGTTTCTATTACTGCTTTGATGCTCAAGAGCAATTGCAGTGCATTGTTGCCGAAGTCACCAATACGCCCTGGAAGGAGCAGTCCTACTACGTGCTCGATGCCCGCTGGCAGCGGGGCGAAGACTCCCTGGTATTTCGCTGCGACAAAGATTTTCATGTTTCACCCTTTATGCCCATGGACACCAGTTACCACTGGTACCTCAATGTTCCCGCAGAGCGCCTCCATCTCAATATCGGTGTTCAGCGCCAGGATCAACCCCTGTTTAACGCCACCATGAAACTAGAGCGCCAGCCCCTGACCAGCGCCGCCCTCATGGTCTGTCTGTTGCGCCAGCCGCTGATGAGTTTGCAGGTGGTTGCAGCTATTCATTGGCAGGCGCTGCGTCTGTGGCTCAAGTCCACTCCTTTCTTTACTCATCCTCGATCCGCTGGAGAAAAGCCATGAACAGATCTCGACTCGACAGTATGGCAACGAGCCGAATCACGGCTGCTGGAGCCATCACCTCAGGAGCCATACCTTCTGGAACTCCCGTTACAACGGGTAAAACCTCAGTGATCGCCGCCATCGCCCGCAAAGGGTTGCTGGCCAAGCTCGATGGCCTTGCCAACGGCAGAATCGAACTCCATGAAAATGGCCGCTGCCACCGCTTTGGTCAGCTTAGCGACCAGTTTCCCGAGCCAGTGCGGGTTTGGGTGCACAGCGACGAATTCTTTGCCGATATCGCTTTTGGCGGCTCCATCGGTGCTGGCGAAAGCTTTATGGCCGGCTTGTGGGATTGCGACAGCCTGGTGGATTTGATGCGCATCATGACCGTCAACCGCAGAGTGCTCGATAGCCTCGAAGGCGGCAGCGCCTGGCTGACGAAACCTGTGCACTGGCTGTTTCACCTCCTCCATCGCAATACAGTCAGCGGCAGCCGCAAAAATATTCAGGCGCACTATGATCTGGGCAACGACTTTTTCCGCCTCTTTCTCGACGATACCCTGATGTACTCCTCCGCCATTTTCCCGAGGGAGGGTATGAGTCTGAAGGAGGGTTCCATTGCCAAGTTGGAGCGAATCTGCCAGCAGCTCGAACTTTGCAGCCATGATCATGTGCTGGAAATTGGCACTGGCTGGGGCGGTTTTGCCCTTCACGCCGCCAGCCGCTACGGCTGCCGGGTTACCACCACCACCATTTCCGATGCCCAGTATCAGCTGACCCAGCAGAGGGTCAGGGAGGCGGGGCTTGAAGACAGAATCACCGTGCTCAAGGAAGACTTCCGCAACCTCAAAGGCCAGTTCGACAAGCTGGTGTCCGTCGAGATGATAGAGGCCATCGGTGAGGCCAATATTGGCCGCTTTTTTGCGGTGTGTAACCAGCGCCTGAAAGCTGGCGGCAGAATGCTGCTTCAAGCCATTACCATACGCGACCAGATTTTTGATCAGTACCGGCGGTCAGTGGATTTTATTCAACGCTTTATTTTTCCTGGCGGTTTTCTGCCTTCAACCACCTTGCTCAGCGAGGAGATGGGGCGCCATTCCGGGTTGCGCTTGCAGCAGGCGGAGGATTTCGGCCACGACTACGCCCGCACCCTGGCGGAATGGCGGCACAATTTTCAAGCCAACTCCAAGGACATTGAAGCCCTCGGCTACAGCCGCGAATTTATGCGCCTGTGGCTGTTTTACTTCTGCTACTGCGAGGCGGGATTTATTGAGCGTGCCACTGGGGTGGTGCAAATGTTATTGGTAAAAGACGAGCTGTTCTGAGTCTTGATCGCGATGGCCGCGCCGAAGTCGGCGCGGCACCCTATTTGCGGATTCCACCTCCCACCAGAAATAAAAAAATCAATCTAAAAATCCTGCCATTTCAACGGTTTCCGGCCATTGGCCAACTTTCCTCAAATACAAGACTTGATATTTTTATTGGCCGTTGCCACTATATGTTGTGTTTTTAGTGCTTGCAGCCACTATGGGGCTGCAGGGTAAATTTCTCCATCATTAGAATACGAATGCCATGTCTATAGAAGCCATTAAAACAGCCAAATCTGCTGCCAGCGTCGATATTAAGCTGCAGTCAGCCTCAGAAGATATCTGGGATAAAAAATACCGCCTCAAGGATAAGCACGGCAATGCTGTGGATACTGATATCGACGGCACCTATAAACGGGTTGCCCGCGCCCTGGCGGATGTCGAAAAGGAAGACCGTCGCGAAAAATGGTACGAGCGCTTCCTATGGGCGCTGCGCAATGGCGCCATTCCTGCTGGTCGCATCATCTCCAACGCTGGCGCCCAGGAGCATAAACCCGCCACATCCACCATCAACTGCACCGTGTCTGGCACTGTCCCAGACTCCATGCAGGGCATTTTGGAGAAAAATCTTGAGGCCGGCCTCACCCTCAAGGCGGGCTGTGGCATCGGCTACGAATTTTCCACCCTGCGCCCCCGCGGCGCCTATGTGTCCGGCGCTGGCGCCTATACCTCCGGGCCACTGTCGTTTATGGATATTTTCGACAAAATGTGTTTCACCGTGTCCTCTGCCGGTGGTCGCCGCGGCGCCCAGATGGGCACCTTTGATGTCAGCCACCCCGACGTGGTCGACTTTATTCGCGCCAAGCGCGAAGACGGTCGCCTGCGCCAATTCAACCTGTCGCTGCTGATTACCCGCGAGTTTATGGAAGCAGTGAAAACCGACGGCGATTGGCCGCTGTGTTTTCCCATTACCGAAAAAGAGGCCAAGGGCAGCAAGTTGGATCTCAGTGATGAAAGCCAGGTGGTTTGGCGCGATGTGCCCGACAATACCTCTTACGTCAAAGACAACACCGGCAGGGTGGCCTGTCGAGTCTTCAAGTCGGTGCAGGCGCGCAAACTGTGGAATGTCATCATGACCTCCACCTACGACTACGCCGAACCGGGTTTTATCCTCATCGACAAGGTCAATGACGAAAACAACAACTGGTTCTGCGAAAACATTCGCGCCACCAATCCCTGTGGCGAGCAGCCGTTGCCGCCCTATGGCAGCTGTTTGCTGGGCTCCATCAACCTGACCAAATTTGTTCAGAATCCGTTTACCGACAAAGCTCGCTTTGACTGGGACAGCTACCGGGAAGTGGTTGCCGTGTTTACCCGCATGCTCGACAACGTGGTGGAAATCAACGGTCTGCCGCTGGAGCAGCAGCGCAATGAAATTACCCGCAAGCGCCGTCACGGCATGGGTTTCCTCGGCCTGGGTTCGACCATGACCATGCTGGGCATGCCCTACGGCAGCGAAAAATCCCTGGAATTCACCGAGGAAATCAGCCGCGAAATGGCCTTGTCAGGCTGGCGTACCGGGCTTGATCTGGCCAAGGAAAAAGGTCCTGCGCCCATTATGGAGGAAGAATTTGAAGTCACGCCCCATATGCTCTACCAGCGTCCGCAAATGGCCAAAGATGGCTATAAGGTCGGCGATAAAGTCAAAGGCAAAGTGCTCCACGCCAACTACAGCAATTACATGAAGCGCATTGCCGGTGTTGCTCCGGAATTGGTCAAGGAAATGGCCAGCGTCGGCTGCCGCTTTACCCATCACAGCTCCATTGCGCCCACGGGCACCATTTCCCTGTCCCTGGCCAACAACGCCAGCAACGGCATCGAACCTAGCTTTGCCCATCACTACTCCCGCAACGTGATTCGCGAGGGCAAAAAATCCAAGGAAAAGGTCGACGTATTTTCCTATGAGTTGCTGGCTTACCGGGAGTTGATCAACGCCCACGCCATGCCCTATTCAGACAAGCCGGGAGAAGAGCTGCCCAGCTACTTTGTCACCTCTGAAGACATCAAACCCCTTCAGCATGTGGACGTGCAGGCAGCGGCGCAAAAATGGGTGGATTCGTCCATTTCCAAAACCATCAATATACCCACCGACTTCCCCTTTGAAGACTTCAAGGATGTCTACCTGCACGCCTACGAAAAAGGCCTCAAAGGTTGCACCACGTTCCGTTTTAACCCGGAAGCTTTCCAGGGCGTGCTGGTGAAAGAAAAAGATCTCGAAAACACCAAGTACCAATTCACCCTCGAAGACGGCAGCACCGTGGAACTGAAAGGCAATGAAGAAGTGGAATACGACGGCGAAATGCACACCGCCGCCAATCTTTTTGACGCCCTCAAAGAAGGCTACTACGGGAAATTCTGATTATGACTGTCAAGCTCGATAAAAAAATTGTCTCTTACAAGGTGATTACACCCGCCGTCGAAGCGGAGGTTCAAAAGGCCGCCAACGACGTCGCCAAGGCTGAACTCGACCGCGCCGTGCAAACCATGGACGAAAACGTCAATCGTCCGGAAACCCTCCATGGCACCACCTACAAAATCAAAACTCCGTTGTCGGAGCACGCCCTCTACATCACCATCAACGACATCATTCTCAACCCCAATACGGATCATGAACAGCGCCGTCCCTTTGAAGTGTTCATCAACTCGAAAAACATGGACAACTTCCAGTGGGTTGTCGCCCTCACTCGCGTTCTCTCCGCGGTATTCCGCAAAGGTGGCGACTGCACTTTTCTGGTGGAAGAAATGAAAGCCGTATTTGACCCCAAGGGCGGTTACTTCAAAAAAGGCGGCAAATTTATGCCGTCTCTGGTGGCGGAAATTGGTGAATGCCTCGAAACCCACATGAAGAGCATCGGCCTCATTGAAGACCCGGAAATTTCCGAGCATCAACGTAAAATCATGGATGAAAAACGCGCCGAATTCGAAGGTAAAACCCAGCCCAAGGAGAAAACCGACAGCCCTTTTCCTGATGGCGCGCAGCTTTGTAACAAGTGCATGACCAAGGCCATGATTTTGATGGATGGCTGCATGACCTGTTTAAACTGCGGTGAGTCCAAGTGTGGTTGATGTGCCGGGTTAAAGTTGGATTTTTTCTTCAATCGCCTTAGTATTTATACGGTGTATATCCCATAAATACTAAGGTGATATGCCTGATTTCACTCATAGCCTAGATGCCATATCATAGAACCACGTTGTTCTGAGGGCTAGAAAATGTCAATTATCAGCCGTTTCTATGGAATTTTGATCGCCATGTATTTTAATGATCACAATCCGCCCCATTTTCATGCCAAATATTCCGGATATGAAGCATTATTTTCGTTTGATGGAATCATCCTGGAAGGGGAATTGCCTAAGAGAGCATCCGGATTTGTCCAAGAGTGGATTGCGTTGCATAAAGCTGAATTGGAAGAAAACTGGCAACGCGCCAGAGCAGGAGAGCCCCTCAGTTACATAGCACCACTGGAGTAAATTATGTTGCACATCAAATCTGCGAAGTACGTGATTGATTACAAAATTTGGGTGGCGTTTGATGATGGTACTTCAGGCGAAATTGATCTGGATGGCGTATTAAATGGCCCGGTTTTTGAACCGCTGAAAGAAATTGCAATTTTCCGGAAAGTTTCGGTAGACCCGGAGTTGGAGACGGTTGTTTGGCCAAACGGAGCAGATTTGGCTCCAGAGTTTCTTAAAGGACTGCATAACGAGCAAATGCAGCCGTTGCAGAAAGCGCCTGGCTGATTTGGGAGTTAAACAAGCACCTCGCGTGATAGATGCCTGGACGCCGAACTTTTTCGTTGGCTTGCCAGCCAGATCGTGAATGTAATCAAAGAGTTTTGAAATACAGTTTTTCGCCCCGCTGGGCGAGTCAGGGGGGCTTGCATGCCCAAGCCCCCTAACAACCCCAAGGGCGCCCCCTGTACTGGCCTGCGGCTTCACTTGCGTTGCTCGATGTTGAAAGGGGGCTGCGGAACTCGTCGCTGCGCTCCTCAAACAGTCCTCGCCCTTATCCTTTCAAAATCTGCGCTACTCGTCAGTACAGAAGGGGAGGGTAAGAGCCCTGATCCAACCATTAAAGTGCTTGATTAAAAAGATCGAATTTTAAAAATTAAATTTCATGAATTCGGTACGATGCTGAATGCCCCTTCGAAGGCACCGAGAAGCACAGCTGAATGGCGGGTTAAGCGAGGACTGTCTAAGGAGCGCAGCGACGAGTTCCGCAGCGCCGCCATTTGGCGAGCATCGCAGGGAACCCGCAGGGTGCCGGAGTGGGGTGCCCTTTTTGTTGGTTACTTATTTTTGGGCACGCAAAAATAAGTGACTCGCCCAGCAGGGCGAAACCGAAAAT